>VMHT01184627.1_pt1 | contig 60909 bp, 66 predicted proteins | sample 4693611 | NCBI WGS metagenome assembly VMHT01 (sample SAMN12280063, study PRJNA550983) | marine metagenome | isolation source: seawater sampled from same location over 5 years 0.02-0.2 micron viral filtrate | place: USA: collected off the coast of southern California halfway between the port... ...
AAAGAGAAATAGGGTAGAAATTAGAGGTTTTGGAACCTTTTGCATAAGAGATAGAAAATCCATTAGGGCAAGAAATCCTAAATCGGGTGAGTCAATAGAATTGCCAAAAAGATCAATACCATATTTCAGAGCTTCTAAGTTATTGAAACAAAGAGTTAATTAGATTGTGCTAAAATAATAACATGAAATATTTTTATTTCATCTTACTTGTTTTACTCGTAACATTCTTATTCATATTTACGAATCTAAATCCAGATATCGTTAAATTAGATTTCTTTTTTGTGAAAATTGATGGCGTATCTATTGGATTTTCTATGATTTTCTCTGTTCTAATTGGAGCTATAATTTCTCTAATTCTTCAGATGCCAAAGCTGCTTAGACGAAATTCAAAAGTCTCTTCTGATCAAAAAAATGAAAATTCTTAATCCTAAAGAAATTATCATAGCATTGGATTTTGACTCTCTTGAAGAGGCAAGCACTATCATAAAGCTTTTAGATCCAGAAATTTATAGATTAAAGATTGGAAAACAACTCTACGCTAGTGAAGGACCTAAAATTATAGAAAAATTAAATAAACAAGGTTTTGATATCTTTTTAGACTTAAAGCTGCATGATATTCCTAATACAGTCTATAAAGCCTTGAAAAACTTGCTAGATCAAGAAGTATGGATGACAAATATACATCTTCTTGGAGGAGAAGAGATGATTCAGGCTGCAAGAGAAGCCAAAGAACATTCAAAAAGTAAAGCTCTTTTGGTTGGAGTAACAGTTCTAACTAGTCTTGATGAAAATAATATTAAAAATATGGGTTTTAGAATTAAACTTCCTGAATTAGTAAGAATTCTATCTTTGAGTGCTAAGCAAAATAATATTGATGGAGTAGTGTGTTCAGCTAAAGAAGTAAAAGAAATAAAAAAAAATACAGGTAAAGAATTTATTACAGTAACTCCAGGTATAAGAATTCAGCAAAATAATAATGATCAGTCTAGAGTAGCAACTTTAGAGGATGCTAAAAAGAATGGAAGTGACTATTTTGTTTTAGGAAGAGAACTTACTTCTTCAAATAATATTTCTAAAATGATAAAAAAAGTTGAATCATATATAATTTAATAGATGGATAATAATTGGCACATAGTTAAAGAAGATGATAGGTATGTTGTATTAGATAATAGCTCCTTATCAAAACTTGTACCAAGCATAACCAAGTTAAATCCAAATAAAAGTACTTCTGGCCATAAGCATGAAGGCCAGGAAGAAGTTTATGTTTTTTATAAAGGAACAGGAGTTATGCAAATTGATGACTCAAAATTTGAGGTCAAGCAAGGTGATGTAATTCCAGTTCCAGATGGTGCTTTCCATAGAGTTTTTAATGAGTCTAGTGAGATTTTAGAATTTGCTGCAATATTCAATGGTGAAAGGCATACTGAAGATAAGCCAAATTAGAAACATCTTTAACTCAAAATATAAATTAATAGGATTATCTCTAATTCTATTATTCTGCTTTTCATCAATTCTCAAAGCTGAATCTTACGCTGTTGCAACAAGACATCATCTTGCTACAGACATTGGGATGAAAGTCTTAGATGAAGGTGGAAATGCCATCGATGCCGCTGTCGCAATTGCATTTGCATTAGCTGTTGTAAATCCATCTGCAGGAAATATTGGCGGAGGTGGATTCATGCTTATTCATCTAGCTGAAAAAAATGAAACATTTTCTATTGATTATAGAGAACGAGCTCCGATTAAATCTTTTGAAAAAATGTTCCAAGATAATTCTGGAAAAGTTGTCAAAGGATTAAGTTTAAACTCTATTCTGGCTACGGGAGTTCCAGGAACAGTATCTGGCATGTTTTATGTTTCCGAAAAGTTTGGGACAAGCAATATCAAATCATTGATCGCTCCATCAATTAATTTAGCAAGAAGAGGATTTGCTTTATCTGATTTTCAGGCAAAAAATTTAAATAAATACAAACAAAAGTTTTCAAAAAACGAAGAAGCAAAAAAAATTTTTACAAGGCCTTTTGGATTTTCAGAAGGGGATATATTAGTTCAAAAAAATCTCGCTAGTACTTTAGAGAGAATTGCCCAGAATGGAGAGGAAGAATTCTATTCAGGAGAAACAGCAAACAAAATTGTTGATTTTTTTCAAATCAGCGGAGGTATTTTAAGCTTGGAGGACTTGAATCAATATAAATTAAGAATACTCAAGCCAGTTTGCGGAAATTATAGATATTATGAAATTTGTTCAATGGCTCCACCAAGTTCTGGCGGGATTGCCTTAGTTCAGATTTTAAATATTCTTGAAAATATTGACCTGAGTAAACTCGATCATAATTCAGAAGAATATTTAAAAATTCTAATATCTGCTATGGATTATGCTTATAGAGATAGGGCCAAATACCTAGGAGATCCAGACTTTTCTAACGTGCCTCAAGAATTGCTCACATCAAAAAAATATGCAGATAACATCTACCAAAAAATACAACAAAAGAAATTACCTTCAAAAGTGGATTTAAATATAATAGAAGGAAAAGAAACGACACATTTTTCTGTTGTAGATAAATGGGGCAATGCAGTTAGTAATACTTATACATTAAATACTGCTTATGGATCTGGCATAGTCCCTACCGGAACAGGAATTCTGATGAATAACGAAATGGATGATTTTTCATCGAAGCCTGGTCATCCAAACGCCTATGGCTTAGTAGGATCGTCAGCAAATAAGATTGAGCCAAAAAAAACTCCTCTTTCCTCTATGTCTCCATCAATAGTTTTTCGAAATGGTAAGCCATACTTAATTACTGGTTCCCCCGGCGGTTCAACAATTATTACAAGTGTATTGCAGGAGATTTTAAATGTACTTGATTTTCAAATGTCTTTAGAAGAATCTTCAGAAAAGGGTAGAATTCATTTTCAACATTTACCAGACATAATATTTTATGAACAGCTTGATGACAGTCTTATAGAATCTCTAAATAAAGAAAAAAAATTAATCAATAGGAAAATAGGAGAAATACACTCTATTTTATTGAAAGATGATTTAGTAGAAGCATTTTCTGATAAAAGAAGGCCAGATGGAAAAGCGAGTGCAGTTTACAAATAAAAAAATATTGTTTGATAAAAATATAGATTTTCCAGAATTATCAGGGGTTTATAAATTCTTTAATGCACAACATGAAGTCATTTACATTGGAAAAGCTAAAAATATTAAAAATAGAGTTAAAAGCTACTTAAATGTTAGAAAAGGCGATAGTAAAAGAATAGCCAAACTTAAATCTTCAATTAAATTTATTGAAACAATTATTACCAAAACAGAATCTGATGCTCTTATTTTAGAGCAAGGTTTAATTTCAAAAAAAAGACCTCAATTTAATATTCAATTTAGAGATGATAAATCCTATCCAGCGATACATTTATCTACATCAAAAGATTTTCCTGCCATTTATGTTTCCAGACAAAAAAATTCCACGAACACAATATTTGGACCTTTTGCTAATGTTGGAGCAATGAGACTAAATATAAGCTTGATAAGGTCCTTGTTTAAAATAAGGAACTGTAATGATATAAATTTTAAAAATAGATCTCGACCATGCATCGAGTATCAAATGAATAGGTGTTCAGCTCCATGCGTAGGAAACATTTCTAAAAAAGATTATTCATTTGATGTGAAAAATACTTTAAATTTTCTTTCAGGAGATACAAAAAACATAATATTAGATCTTCAAAAAAAAATGGATTCATATTCTAAAAAGAAAGATTATGAGAGAGCTGCAATTTATAGAGATAAAGTTCAATCTATAAGAGATACTCAAAAAAAACAAAATGTTTTAACAGGATTTGAAGATCTAGATATTTTTGTAATTAAAAAAAATAAATTTCACTGTTGCTTAAGCGTCCTTAGAATTGAAGATGGCTGGATTACAAGTTCTCAAAATTTTTATCCTGATTCAAAAGATAATATATCTGATCAAGAACTGCTATCAGCTTTTTTAGAAAGTTACGTAATTCAAAATAAAGATAGAAAAATAATTAACTTGCTTTTCCAAGGAGAAGTTTCAAAAGAAACGAAAGATTTTTAAACTAATTTAAATTTTCCTAAAATAATTATACATAAGCAAAATAAACAAAATAAGAATCTACTTGATATTTGTACATCACAAGCCGAAGATGCATTATCAAGAAACAATAACTTTTCTTGGGTTCAAAATTGTTTAGAAACTCTTGCAAATTTTTTGAAGATAGCTTCCATCCAGAAGATAGAAGGTTTTGATATCAGCCATACTTCAGGAAAAAATGTTTCGGCTTCCTGTGTATGCATTACAAAAGATGGGCCAAATAAAAAAAATTATAGGATAATGAATTTAAAAAAAGATTCCAATAATGATTACTTAGCCCTGTGTGAAGCTATTCAAAGAAGATGTAAAAATTTACAAAAAAATCATCTTGACCTCCCTGAAGTGATATTAATAGACGGCGGTAAAGGCCAATTAAATACTGTTAAAAAAAATCTTGATAAAAAATTTTTAGAAAAAATTAAATTGATTTCTGTTTCAAAAGGTCCAAACAGGAATGAAAAATATGACATTTTGCATGATGGTAAAAATTCTCATGAATTAAAAAACTCAAATGATATATCCAAACTTCTCCAATTAGTCAGAAATGAATCTCATCGTTTTGCAATCAACCATCATAGAAAAAGAAGATCTAAAGAGATGTTTTCATCAAGTTTAGATGGAATAGATGGATTAGGTATCAAGCTAAAAACAAATTTAATCAGATATTTCGGGGGTATAGACAAAATTATTGAAGCTTCGCTAGATGATTTAAAATCTGCACCAGGTATAGGCGAAAGCAAAGCTAAAAAAATATATTTTTATCTAAAGAATAATTAAAATGAACTTTCCAAATATTCTATCTATTTCGAGGATATTACTCTTAATACCTATTATTTTTGCTTTTGAATATGAATTCTATTTAATTTCATTAGGTGTTTTTATATTTGCTTCTATCACAGATTATTTAGATGGTTATTTTGCAAGAAGAAATAATTCATCAACTGAATCTGGAGCATTATTAGATTTGTTAGCTGACAAAATATTCGTTTCAACTTTGCTAATTTGGATTACTTTTCATTTTGATAATATTTTTATTCTGATATCTGCAATTCTTATTATTTCTAGAGAAATATCTATTAGCTATCTTAGACTTTTTGTTATAACCCGCACAAATAAAACAGGTGATGTGAAACCTGATTTTTCTGGAAAGCTGAAAACTACTTTTCAAATGATAGGGCTTGGATTCATTTTCATAACACCAATCACACCGATTTTTATTTTTTATTTAAGCATAGTATTAATATTATTCAGTGCGGTCTTATCTTGGTATTCATTTATAAGGTATTTAAATAAATGGATTGTTTAAATCAAATATATACAATAGCCATGCGGCTGAGTGGCAGAGTGGTCATGCAGCGGATTGCAAATCCGTCAACGCCGGTTCGATTCCGACCTCAGCCTCCAAAAATTGATATAGAATGATATTTAGCCCGGGTGGTGGAATTGGTAGACACAAGGGACTTAAAATCCCTCGAAGGCGACTTCGTGCCGGTTCAAGTCCGGCCCCGGGTACCAAAAAATGTTTATTACTTTTAAATGAAAGGCGAAGAATTATTAAATCAGAATCAAGTTGATGAGAACGAAATTGACTTTTTACAAATATTTAAAATTCTTTATAAAAAGAAATTTTTTATTATATTAGTGACTTTTTTTGTTTCTTTATTATCTGTAATTTACTCTTTACAAATTCCTAATACATTTAAATCATTCGCTGTTTTGGTTCCTGTAGAATCATCAAAAAACAGACCACAATCCGGCACACTTTCTTCCTTAGCTAATCTAGCTGGAATTTCAATTCAAAGCGGAGGGGTAAGTAATAAAACTATTTCTATAGAACTTATGAAATCTTGGGGATTTATAGAAAAATTCATTAAAAAAAATGAACTGGAAGTAAAAATATATGCTTCCAAGGGATGGGATAGAAGAACAGATCAAATAATAATTGATAACAAAATTTATGATTCAAAAAATCAAAAATGGTTAAGAAAAGAGAATGAATTTAAAAAAAGTGAACCTTCTAGTTGGGAGCTATATGAAGCTTTTAAGGGTATGTTAAATATTTCAGAAGATGAATTAACAGGTTTAGTTACAGTTTCTTTTGAGCACTTCTCTCCAACTTTTTCAAAAAAAATTGTTGAAATGTTGGTCGATGAAATTAATCAATATTCAAGGCTCAATTCTCTAGAAAAAGCAAAGAAAAATTTAGAATATCTCAATGTACAAATTCTAAGAGAAGGAAATGTAACAACTAGAGGATTCTTATATTCTTTAGTAGAAAGCGAATTAGAGAATAAAATGATCGCAGAAGTAAATTATGATCATGTCTTTATTACTGCTCAAAAACCAATGGTACCGGAATTAAAGAATAGTCCTCAAAGATTTCTTATAGTGGCTATGTCTGTTCTCATAGCAATGGTCTTTTCAATTTTTTACGTGTTAACAAGACATTACTTTCTAAAAGATTTAAAGATTACATCAAAATAATGAAAAATACTTGGAGATTTTCTGGTAACGAACTCAAATATTTAAGAGAAGTAATCGATTCAGGCTTTGGCTCTGGAACTTCTGGCAGTATGAATAATAGATTTGAAGAAGCTTTTTCGAAAAAAGTTGGAGCAAAGTATGCAATAACTTTTAATTCGGGAACATCTACATTACATGCTGGATTATTTGCTATGGATGTTTTTGCAGGGGATGAAGTTATTGTTCCTCCTTTAACAGTCATAAGTAACGTAGATGTAATTTTTGCTCAAAATGCAACCCCAATATTTGCTGATATTGATCCTAAAACTTTTAATATTGATCCCAAAGATATAGAGAAAAAAATTACCTCAAAAACTAAAGCAATTATGCCAGTTTCACTTTATGGACTTAGTTGTGATTTAGACCCTATTATGAAAATAGCTCGAAAGTATAAAATCGGAGTGATAAATGATGCAGCTGAGGCGCATGGTTCTCTTTATAAAAGAAAGAAAATTGCCAAATTAGCAGATATAACAAGTTACAGCACAGAAAATTCAAAACACATTACAACTGGTGATGGAGGAATTGTTGTTACGAATAATGAAGATTATGCAATAAAAATGAGGAAATTCAATAGTTTAGGTTACGCAGCAATGAAATCTGGTGATGGAAGAATAAGAATAAATAAGGATATTTTTCAAAATCCTAATTACAGTAGACATGATGATGTTGGTTTAAATTACAGAATGCCTGAGGTAGCTGCAGCTCTTGGATTAGCGCAAACAGAAAAATTAGATTTTTTTATAGATTTAAGAATTAAAATTTCTAAAATGTTTCATGAAGTAATAAAAGATTGTGATTACTTAATTCCTCAACATACACCCAAGGGTTATAAAAATACTTATTGGACTTTCACTTTGTTATACGAAAGAAAGGATGTCTCTTGGGAAGAATTTAGAAATAAATTTAACGAATTTGGCGGAGACGGAATATACGCAGCTTGGAAATTAAGCTATCAGGAAGACATTATGACCAAAGAAGCTTATAAAAAAGTTGCGCCTTATTACTATAAAAAACTTAAATATCCGGATGGAATTTGTCCTATTGCTGAAAGAATTCAACCAAAACTCATGCAATTTGTTACTAATTATGGCTCTACAGAAGAAGCAAAACCATTCGTTGAAGCGCTTTCAAAGACAATAGATTTCTACAAGTAACTTCAAATGAAATATGGAATTATCATTCAAGCTAGAGCTTCATCAAATAGACTTCCTGATAAAGTTTTAAAAGATATTGAAGGCAAACCCATGTTGTTGAGACAAGTTGAACGACTCTCTAATGCCATTAAAAAATATCCAATTATTGTAGCAACATCTAAAGAAAGTTCAGATGACAAAATAGCTGATCTTTGTTTAAAGAATAATATAAAAATATTTAGAGGTTCTCTATCTGACGTGATGCAAAGATTCATCAAATGTGCTGAACATTTCAATTTGGATTATTTTGTAAGAGTTGGAGGAGATGATCCTTTAATTGATCCGGATTGTTGCCTTAAAATTATTTCTTGTAATAATAAAAAAAACTATGATCTTATTTTCGCAAGTCACAGGAAAGGTTGGCCATATGGGGCAGCATGCGAATTAATTTCTGTAAAATCACTTAAGAAAGTCCATTTTAAAAATATAAGTTCTTTCTACAAAGAGCATACCATTCCATATTTTTTTGATAACCAAAAAGAATTCAACATAAAAAAATTAAATTCACCAAAAAGCTTATTAAGACCCAATTATTATTTCACCGTTGATTATTCAGAAGATCTAGATTTAGTAAGAGAGATATTTAAATTACTCTTGAAAAAAAGTGCTGAATTTACTTTCAAAGATGTCATAAACTTGGTTGATAATAATTCACATCTTCTATCAATAAATAGTCATCTTCACGAAGGTTTTGAATTTTAAAATATGAAACTTCAAGATGAATCCATTGATGATATTGAACTAATATCTTATGAGTCTGAGAAAGATAATTTGCCTTTAAAAGAAATCTATCTCTCTTGGCTCAATGATAAATCAGTTACCGAATCTATAGCTTCTCCACAACTCAACTCAAAAAAAAATATGAGTTTTGTAGAAGAAAGTTTTACTAGGTTCTCGCAGAATGACTGTAAAGGATTTTTTATTTACTATATTCCTGAAAAGGTTTTTATAGGTACATCAAAATTAGATTCAATTTCGTTACATAATCTTTCAGCTTGGGATGGAATAATGATTGGCGATAAATCTTTTCAAGGAAAAGGCATTGCTCCAAAAGTTTATAAAATTTTACTTAGCTATGCCTTCGAAAATTTGAAATTACAAAGAATAAGTAGTGGCTGTAATTCAAATAATATCGCGATGATTAAAACATTTCTACATATTGGCTATACTCAAGAGGGCTGTCTACGAAAAGCAGACAACATAGCCGGGAATTTCAGTGACCACCTATACTTTGGAATTTTAAGAGAAGAATTTTATAAAAAGAATAATATGAATCTAATAATTAAATATTAAGGAAACTAATAAATGAAATACTGTTCGAGTTGTGTAATGCCAGATACAAGGCCAGATCTCAGATTTGATGAAAATAACATTTGTGACGCTTGCAAATCCTTTGATGAAAAACATGATGAAATTAACTGGAAGGAAAGAGAAGAAGAATTTAGGAAGCTTATAAGTTCTAAAACAAAAAAAAATAAATATGATTGTTTAATCCCGGTAAGTGGAGGCAAGGATAGTCACTTGACACTATATTACGCAAAGAAAGTTTTCAATTTAAATCCTCTTTGTATAGCTTTTACTCCAACTCTTCCTACAGAGATTGGCAAAATAAATCTAGAAAATATAAGCAAAATGGGAGTCGATGTAATTCACTTTAAACAAAATCCCGTAATTTACAAAAAACTTATTATGGAGGGATTCAAAAGAGTTGGAGATATGGAGTGGGCAAACCATATGGGAATATGGAGTGTTCCTGTTCATTTTGCAATTAAATTTGATATTCCATTTATTTTATGGGGAGAATCTCCGCAATTAGAATATGGTGGTTCAGAGACAGTAAGTGAAATAAATAAAACTACTTTTGATGAAGATTGGGTTAATGATTATGGGTGTCTTAATGGATTAAGACCTCAAGATATGGTTGATGAAAAAAATGGTATATCCCTTGAAGATCTAAATCTTTACATTTATCCCAGTAAAGAAGAAGTTGAAAAATGGGGAGGAAAAGGAGTTTTTATGGGATATTACTTTAAATGGAATAATCAAGAAAACTTAAAGATAATAGAATCTGTTGGCTTTAAAAGAAAGCAAGGAAGAATTGAAATCTCTTATACAGATCACGAAAAACTAGATTGTCTTTCTATGAATCTTCATGATTATTTAAAGTATCTAAAATATGGCTATGGAAGAGCTACAGATTCAGCATCAATTGAAGTAAGAAATAGAAACATTTCGCGTGATGAAGCAGTAAGGCTTGTTGAAAGATATGATGGCGCTTATCCAAAGGAAGCTATAGAAATATTTTGTAAAGAATTTTCTATTTCTAAAAATGAGTTTGATGATCTTTGTGAACCTTTTACAAATAATGCTTTATTTGAAAAAGAAAATGGCAAATTCAAAATAGATATTGATGGAAGTTTGATTTTAAAAGAAAAGTTTAAAGAAAAAAGAAGGAATCCTTAAATGCATTTGAAATTTGGAATAATTGATTATCAAGCAGGAAATTTAAGAAATGTTCAAAAAGTAGTTGAAAGACTAGGTCATGAGTCACATATAATCTCTAAAAAAAATTCTTTTGATAATTACTCAGGAATTATCCTCCCTGGGGTAGGTAGTTTCAAGAAAGGAATGGATTACCTTAAAAAATCTGGTTTATTTGATTTCATAAAATTATTGGTCCTAGAAAAAAGAGTTCCTATTTTAGGAATATGTTTAGGCATGCATTTGTTGGCTTCTGAAGGAGATGAAGGAGGGTTTTCTGAAGGCTTAAATTTATTACCAATGAAAGTAAAGAAATTCGATATTCTTAAAAGTAAAGAAAAGATTCCTCATATGGGTTGGAACAATATATTCTTAAATGAAGAAAAATCTATTATTTTGGATGGTATTCCAAATAATGCTGATTTTTATTTTGCTCATAGCTATCATGTAAGTATAGAAGAAAATGATTACGTAACGGCTTTATGCAATTACATTTATGATTTTCCAGCGACAATAGAGAAGGATAATATTTTTGCTGCCCAGTTTCATCCTGAAAAAAGTCAATTATATGGATATCAACTTCTCAAAAATTTTTTAAACTTTTGTAAAGAAGGCTCTAAATTAGATGCTAAAAGTTAGAGTAATTCCTGTTCTTCTTGTTCAAGATGGCCTCTTAAAAAAACCAGTTCAATTTAAAAACCCGAGGACTGTTGCTAATCCTTTAACCATTGTTAGAGTTTTTGAAGAGAGGCAAGTTGATGAGTTAATTTTATTGGACATTGGTATCACAGTGGATAACGACGAAATAGACCCTCAATTGGTAAGGGATATTTCTGAAGAACTTACTGTTCCCTTTGCCTTTGGTGGGGGAGTAAATTCTTTAAATTCGATGAAAGAAATTATTCAAGCTGGTGCCGAAAAGGTTGTATTAAATTCAGCATCTGTAGAAAATCCTTCTTTAATAAGTGAGGGGGCCAATAAATTTGGCAGTCAATGTATAGTAGTATCTATTGACGCCTTACGTTTAAAGAATGGCTATAAAGTTTTCATAAAAAGTGGTTCTGTGGAAACTTCTCTTGATCCAGTTGAGTGGGCAAAAGAGGTTGAATCAAGGGGAGCAGGTGAAATCTTAATTAATTCAATCTCTCATGAAGGTATGATGCAGGGGTATGATTTAGAATTAATCAAGATGATAACAGAATCTGTTTCAATTCCAGTTATTGCTGCAGGCGGCGCATCCTGTTTACAAGATTTTGTTGATGTAGTGAAAAAGTGTAACGCTTCTGCAGTAGGAGCTGGCAGTATGTATCACTATACAAAATATACTCCCAATATGATTAAAGGTATTTTAAAAGACAATAATGTTGCAGTAAGAGTTTATCCAGACATAAACTATAAATACGACTATTAAATCGATGAGACTAATATCTAGAGTAATTTATAATCTTAAAAAATAAATTTATGAAAATTCTTTTCATAGGTACTGTTAAGTACTCTTTTTTTGCACTAAAAAATATAATTGATTTAGGTGAAAACATTGTTGGTGTGATCACGTCTGAAGATAATAAGTTAAATTCAGATTTCTTAAATTTGGTTCCTTTGTGTAAAAAAAACAATATTCCATTTCTTTTAGAAAAGGATGTAAATTCTAAAAGCTCTCTTAAATGGATTAAATCAATTTCTCCTGATGTTATATTTTGTTTCGGTTGGTCAAGGTTATTGAAAAAAGACATACTAAATTTTCCTAAACTTGGCGTCATTGGGTATCATCCTTCTCTTTTGCCTGAAAACAGAGGAAGGCACCCCTTAATTTGGGCACTCGCTCTTGGCCTAAATGAAACCGGATCAACTTTTTTTATTATGGATGAAGGAGCAGACACTGGAGATATAGTTAATCAAAAAAAAGTAAAAATATCTGCACATGACAATGCTTATACTTTATATGAAAAAATGATAAAAATTTCTAAGTCTCAAATTAAAGAAATAATTAATAAGTTAAAAAAAGAAAAATTAAATAAACTAGTGCAAAAAGAAATGTCTTCAAACAATTGGAGAAAAAGAACAAAAATTGATGGTCAAATAGACTGGAGAATGAGTGCAAGTAATATTCATAATTTAGTGAGAGCTTTATATAGACCATATCCAGGAGCTCATTTTCTATACGAAGATAAAGAGTATAAAGTTTGGAAAACAAAGGTTTTAGCATCTAATAAATATAAAAATTTTGAACCAGGAAAAATTATCAACGATAAATCGAGATTTCCTATAGTTGTTTGTGGACAGGATGCTATAAAATTAGTGCAGATAGAGCCTAAAATAAATTTATCAAAACAAGAGTATCTATGAGTAATGTTTTAGTGATAGCTCCTCATCCTGACGATGAGACCTTAGGTTGCGGAGGAACTCTTTTAAATCATACATCAAAAGGAGATAAAATTAATTGGTTGATTATGACTTCGAATGAGGATTCTTCAAGTTATTCAAAGGAAGAGAAAGAGAATCAAAAGAAAAGTATTGAAAAAGTAAGAAATATATTCTCATTTGATGATGTTCATCAATGTTCTTTTCCCACATCATATTTAGATTCAATCCCCAAGATAGAAATAATTAAAGAAATTTCTAATTTTGTAAATAAAACTAAACCTGAAATCTTATACTTACCATTTGCTAATGATGCCCATTCCGATCATGGCGAAGTATTTGAAGCTGCGTTATCGTGCACTAAATCTTTTAGGTATCCTTTCATCAAAAAAATAAGAGTTTATGAAACTCTTTCTGAAACTAATTTTAATATTAACCCCAGCAAGCCTTCATTTGAGCCAAATCTTTTTATCGACATATCCGTTTTTTTAGAAAAAAAGATTGAAATAATGAATCTTTTTGAAGGAGAAATTCTCGACCATCCCTTTCCTAGAAGCGAAGAAAGTATAAAAGCAATGGCTATTCTTAGAGGCAGTGTCGCAGGTTGTAAGTACGCAGAATCTTTCATGAGTATTAAGGAAGTTTTAGACTGATTGATGTTAAAAAAAAACACTGCAGTTGTTGGCGTCATACATCCTCAGATTCATAAATTTTTACCTTGTTATCTAAAAAGTCTTTCAAATCAAACTTTTAAAGATTTTGATTTAATTCTATTTGACGATCGACTCAAAGATAAAAAAATTTTTAGTAAATTTACAAATTTAAATGTTGAAATAAACGCTGTAAACGGTTCGCCATCTGAAAACAGAAATTCCATAATAAAGTATATAAAAAACTCTAATTATGATTTTATTATCTTTACGGATTGTGATGATTCTTTTTCTAAAAATAGATTAGAGATTTCTTTAAAAAAATTAGAAAAATCAAAAATTGTTTTGAATGATTTAAATTTAGTTAATAAAAATAAAAAAACTAAAATGAATTATTTTTCAAAAAGAATTGCAAATGATAGTGTTTTTTCCATAGAAGATCTTTATCACTTCAATTTGTTAGGCTTTACAAATACTTCTTTAAGGAGAGGAGTATTAGAAAATATCCCGCCTCTTAAAAATAACCTAGAGATTTTTGACTGGTATTTTTGGACAAATTTGTTATTAAGAGGCGAAACTGCAGTTTTTACAAATGAAACAACAACAAATTATAGGATTCACTCAGAAAATACTACGGGACTTCCTCAGCCTCTAAATAGAAAATTGATTATGAATGCAATTAAGGTGAAAAAAGATCATTATCATGCATTTAGCCATTACAATGATACTTTTAAAAAGTTATATGAAACTTTTAACTACATACATATAATGTCGAAAAATAAATCTTGGCAAGATGAATACATTCACTTCCTTAAAAAGCATAAAAGTCATAATCCATTTTGGTGGGAAAATATAAGACCTCATGAAAGTTAAATTAAATAGTTCTAGGGCTATTGGCTTAGATGAAGAGCCATATATTATTTCCGAAATAGGCTCAAATCATAATGGAGATATGAAAATTGCAAAAAAATTAATTGAAGCCTCAAAAGATGCCGGCGCTGATTGCGTGAAATTTCAATCATGGTCTAAAGAATCGATATTCTCTAAGAAGAAATACCAAGATAACTTTTTTCTTGATGATGATTACAGAAAAAGAGAGGATTTTACTTTAGAAGAGATTGTTGAAAAATATTCTATTTCTGAAGAAGAATTGGCTGAGATGAATGATTATTCTAAGAAGATTGGAATTGACTTTACTTCAACACCTTTTTCTAGAAAAGAAGTAGACTTTCTGGTTGATAGTCTAGATGTTCCTTTTATCAAAATAGCATCAATGGATTTAAATAATTACCCTTATCTTGATTACATTGCTCGCAAAAATAAACCAATGATTTTATCAACGGGCTTAAGTACTTTAAGTGAGATTGATAAGGCTGTAGAAACTATAGAAGATACAGGAAATAGTAATCTCATCATTCTTCATTGTGTCGCAACATATCCTCCCAAAGATGAAGATATGAACTTAAGAAATATAAATACACTTTCAAAAATTTACTCCTATCCAATTGGATTTTCAGATCACTCTATCGGTCCCTGTCTTTCTGTCGCAGCTGTAGCGAATAATGCCTGCGTCATTGAAAAGCACTTTACACTTGATAAAAACATGGAGGGATGGGATCACTCTATTTCTGCAGATCCTAAAGACATGAAATCTCTGGTAATTGATTCAAAAAGAGTCTTCAGTGCGTTAGGAAAATCTAAAATTTCGAGAACAGAGTCCAAAGAAAGGGTGTCAGAATTTAGACGAAGCATTGTTGCTTCAAGAGATATATCTTCTGGTGAAATATTTACTGAGGATATGCTTGATTATAAGAGACCTGGTATAGGTTTATCTCCTGAAAATAATGAAGTTATTGTTGGTTCTAAGGCTACAAGAAATATCTCCTTCGACGATATTATTTTATTGTCAGACTTTAAATAACTCTTAAATATATATGTCATTACCATTCATAATTTTAGGATCTGGAGGTCACGCTAAAGTCTTAATGCAAATGGTTAATAAAAAAGATAATCTTTTGGGTTATGTTTCTCCCGAACCAAATGATTTTTTTAATTTAAAAGGAATAAATTATTTAGGTAAAGATGAAGAGATTCTTTGTCATAATCCAAATGAAGTTGAGCTGCTAAATGGCTTAGGGTCACTTCCAGAATACAATTTAAGATGGGAGTTAGAGAATTTCTTTTCAGAGCGCGATTATGTTTTTAAAACCGTCATCCATCCACAATCGATCATTGCCGATGATTTGATGACTGATGAGGGAGTTCAGATAATGGCAGGGTGTATAATTCAACCTGGTGTAAAAATTAAAAGAGGAACCATCATAAATACTGGAGCTAAAATAGATCATGACTGCTCAATAGGTAGATCTTGCCACATTGCTCCAGGAGTAACTCTTAGTGGAGGAGTAAAAATAGGAGATTATGTCCACGTTGGCACTGGAGCAAATGTAATTCAAGCCATATCTATTTCTGATAAGGCAGTTATTTCCGCAGGAACTACTGTTAAAAAAGATTTTAAATGTTGATTAGATTATTTTTAAATTAAAAAAAAGCTTATAAATGAAGATTGTAAAAGAGCTAGATAATTTATCTATTGACGAAAATTTACCTATTAAAAAAGCTGTTGAAGTTTTAGATAAAAATGGCTTCCAAATACTTCTCCTACACAATAGAGAAGGCAATCTATCTTCAATAGTCACAGATGGAGATCTAAGAAGATTTCTTTTGAATGATGGTGACTTAAATAATTCTATTTCTTTAATTTCAAATAAGGACTTTACCTTTTTAACAGAAGACCAAATTTCACATGCCGATAAATTATTCAAAATTAATGACTTTAATCACTTACCTGTAATTGACAAAAATAAAAAACTTAAATACGTTTTAATGAGAGAAGGAAAAGATGTAAAAAGCTCAGTTCCAGTGGTCATAGTAGCAGGCGGCATAGGCTCGAGATTATCGCCAATGACTAAAATTATACCTAAGCCCTTAATGCCGGTAGGAGACATGACTATATTGGAGAAAATTATCGAAAATTTTTACTTACAAGGCTTCAATGATTTCAGGATCATCATTAACTATAAAAAAGATTTGATTAAAGCATACATGTCAGAGATAGATCATCCATATGATATTTCTTTCATTGAAGAAAAAATTTACGGGGGAACTGCAGGTTGTTTGCGCTTACTAAAGGATGATATTGAAGGAGACTTTATAGTGACAAATTGTGATATTTTGACGGAGTGTAGCTTTCATAACCTTTTAGAATGGCATCAAGCTACTAAAGCAGACTTGACAGTTCTTGGGGTCAGAAAAAAAATAGATATTCCTTATGGCGTATTGAATATAAATGAAGATTATCTTGTTGAAACAGTTGAAGAAAAGCCTTCTTATAACAATCTTGTTGTTAGCGGAGTTTATACCTTAAATTCCTCGGTTTTAAAGCATATTCCGAAGAAAGAAGATTTTGGAATGGATGTTCTTATAAGAAATCTAATTCAATCAAAGAAATTAGTATCTTGTTTTCCAATAAATGAGGGGTGGCATGATATGGGTCAATTTGACGAATATAAAAAATTAGTTTCTTTTTTAGAAAATAAATGAAAGTTTTATGATTGACTTCTTAAATGAACGCGTATTAATTGCAGGAGGATTAGGACTAATAGGCCTTGCAATTTCAAAAAAATTAGTCGGTTTAAATGCTATTCCAATAATTATCGATCTTGATACAAAAGAGAATAGAAAAAAAATAGCTGAATTAAAAAAAATAATAAAGAAATAGAATTCTATCCATTTGACCTAACTGACATAAAAAATTATAAAAAACTTTTAGACAGATTAGAAAAAAAATATGGAACCTTTTCTAAATGTGCTATTACCTTTTATCCTAAAACAAACGATTGGAATAACAAACTAGAAAAAATTTCTCTTGAAAGTTGGCAGAAAAATATTGAAATTCAACTCAATAGTATTTGTATTTTGGCTTCACAGATTGCAATCAGATTATCTAAAATAAAAAAAGGCACCATAGTGACTACAGGGTCTGTTTATGGGTCGGTTGCTCCAAATTTTGAAATTTATAAAGGAACAGAACTTACTTCGCCAGCAGCATATTCGGCGATAAAAGGAGGCATTTCGTCATACTCTAGATACTTAGCCAGTTATTTTGGAGATAAAAATATTAGAGTAAATTGTGTTTTGCCGGGAGGTGTATTCAATAATCAGCCAGAATCTTTTGAAAAAAAATATAGTTCAAATACTTGTTTGAAAAGGATGGCAAATCCTGAAGAAATTGCAGATGCTTTTATTTTCCTCCTTTCAGACTCTTCAAGTTACATAACAGGAATAGATTTGCCTGTTGATGGAGGACTCACTGCTTTGTGAGTCTTTTTAAATGATTTCAACAAGCATAAACACCTCTGGAGAAAGATTATCTGTATCTTATTATCTTTTTTATTTAGCGATAATTTTTACTTATCTTGATTTCCTTAGACTGGGATATGACCCTACCGGAAGCTTCTTAAACGCTCCATTAAGAATGTTGTCATATATGATTGCTCCAGTACTTCTTGTATTTACAACCTTAGCTGCGTTATTGGAAGGACAATATAAAAGATTAAAAAAAAACTACTGGATATGGATTCTATCCATCCATTTTATTATCTTCATTCTATTTATTAATGGATTAGCGATTCATTTTAATGATTATCGACAAATTGTTTTTGATCTTATTTACTTTCTTTATTTTATTCCAGGAATATTAATTGGATGCAAAGAAAAAAATTGGAAGGGTTTAGACCAACTTTTTTTATATATTTTTATTTTTAACTCTTTTTTGCTTTTACCAAGCTTGACTTCGTTTCAAGGAGTAGTAGAACTTTCAAGAAGTTCCATCATTCTTGCGGATGGTCAAACTCCATATTTAATCTGGGGAGGCTTGATAAGCTGGACTTATTTTTTATTAACTTTAGATGGGAGAACTACCATTCAAAAATCCTTAATTTATACCTCCACAATTTTGTATTTTATTTTTGCTTTGATCTTCTTAAAAAGAGGGCCTTTTTTAGAATTGTTTATTTTCTTATCTTTTTTACTATTTTCAAATAGATTAAGAATTAAATTTAACTTAGATTTTAAAACTTTTTTATTCTTAGGAATAATTATTAGTTCTACCTATCCTTTATATAAATTTCTTGAGTTTTCTACTTATGCAGAAAGACTTAACGATAGAGTTTATGAAGAAGGATCTTTGACATCATCAATATTTGGAAATTCAAGAATTGCTTACGATATAGACCTAGTTACTACTCAAATTTCTAGCCAAGAGTGGCTTATCGGCAGAGGCATAGGAGGAACTGTACAAGATATTGGATATAATTATCCAGATTTTAATACCCATACACTTCACAATTTTTTTGCCATGGTTCTTCTAAAAGGAGGCCTTATATTCTTTGTTACTTGGTATTTAGGCTGGGTAATCTTTATTAAAGATTTTTTGCAAAACAAAAAAAATTCTCTAAATAGGTTTTTTGTACCAGTATTAATTCCTTTGTTACTTTCGTGGCTCTTTGGCTTCATAAATGTATCTGTCCACTTTCTTCTGATGATGATGTGTGCTGGAAGAATTATGTCTAAAGAAAGTTCAACTTTTGACAGAAAATTCAATGACTAACGATAAAAAAAGAAAAGAATTTATGCGAGATACTTATTACAAGTTTTGGGTAAATACTCGCAAAAAATATGGAATTGGAAATTATGAAAAAGATTTGTTAAAACTTATTTATTCAAAAAATAATTTAAATAAAATTTTAGAAGTTGGAATTGGAGATGGTTATCCATTTGCCAAAGCTTTGTCTGATAAGAAATATAAGGTTTATGGTATTGATATTTCTCCTCAGCATATTGAAATGGTTAAAAAAAAAATACCAGATATAGAATCCTTTGTTGGCGATGCTGAAAACTTAGAATTTAATGACAGTTTTTTTGATCTTGTATATTGTTTTAGATCAAGTTGGTATTTCCCTGATATTCTAAAAGCTATAGATGAAATGATAAGAGTTTCCAAAGAAAATGCATTCATCCTTATTGATATTCAAAATCAAAATCATCCAATACATCTTAAAATAAAAAAAATCAAATGTACAGAGAGGAAAATTACCTTCAAGAAATTTTTCTGAGATTTTCCAAAAACATATTAAAAATTTTGATAAGGCCTTTTATATATTTCCCAACTTATTGGTCACTTAAAGAGCATATAATTATCCAAAAAGCTTCCGACCCAAAAGAAATAGAAGATCACTTAAATCGCACGAAAAATTTAGAGTATAAGATTTATGGTGTTAATTATTCTATGCTTAAAGAATCTTTATCTGAGCTTGATAACTCAGATAAAGCAAATCAATATGACAGAATTCTTTTTGAGATAGAACTAAAAAAATAATCTATTAAAAAAATTTTTCCAAAATATAATATAATATTTTTCTTAAATCTTATCCTTAAGGTCTAATGTGACTACAAAGAAAAAAAATATAAAATTTAAAGTAAACGAAAATCTAAACTCTAGAATAAAGAATAATTCTGATTTAGAAAAAATTGACGCAAGAAATATAAAAACCTGTTCTAAATGTATTATGGTGGAAACAAATGAAACCATGATTATTGATGATGAAGGAGTGTGTAACATTTGTAGTAATTTCTCAGAAAGAGAAAAATGGGATTCCAAAAAAAAAGAAGAAGAGTTTATTGAGATTATTGAGGAATATAGAGGGAAATTTCAATACGATGCAATAGTTCCATTTAGTGGAGGTAAAGATAGCGCATGGGTTGCACATCAACTTGTTAAAAAATATGATTTAAAAATCTTATTGGTTACGTATGATTCAAATTTTAGAAGGCCCCTTCATTTAAGAAATATTGATCGACTTGTCAGAAAGTTGGGAGTAGATCATGTTACTCATAGATCAGATCAAAAAGTAATCAAGAAAACAATGCTCGAGTCTTTAAAAAGAAAAGGAGATTTTTGTTGGTTCTGTCATACTGGAGTTGTAACTTTTCCCATTCGAGCTTCAATAATGTACAAAACTCCTTTGTTAATATGGGGTGAACCAAATAGTGAATATGCTGTTTACACGCAATATGAAATAGATGAAAGAAGAGTAGGTGATGAACCGGAAGGAACCGAGAGGTCTTTCAATAGAATGTTTAATCTTGGAATTAATGCAGAAGATATGCTTGGATTCATTGACGGAGTAGAAGAAAGAGATTTAGAGCCCTTTAGATTTCCAAAAGAAGAAGAGTTAAGCGAGATTAGAAAGATGGGCTTTAGAAATATTTGCCTAGGCGATTATCAAGAGTGGGACCCCATAAGGCAAATAAAGATTCTTGAAAAAGACCTAGGATGGACTCCAGCAGAAGTAGAAGGCTTACATCCTTACTTTTCAGGCGAAAAAGTTGAATGTTATCTTCAAGGAACCAGAGATTATTTAAGATATATGAAAAGGGGCTATAGCCGAAGTAATCAAAGAGCCAATGCAGAAATTAGAAGTAGGGGCTTATCAAGAGATGAGGCTTTAGAAATGTCTGAGCATGACTCTAAAATTCCTGCAAGCCTAGAAACTATTCTTGAATTTTTGGACATAGACGAAGAAGAGTTTAATTCAATAGCTTTATCTCAAACAATATCTCCATGGAAATATAACAAAGATGGACTTGAAAAAGGAAAAGAACTTCCTGATCAAAATTATTGGGATGAAGAATTAAATGACAAGTACTAATTTCGATACTTCTGTAGCAATCGTAGACTACGGAATGGGCAATATCAATTCAGTAGCGAAAATGGTTAAGTTTCTTAACTATAATCCTTTTTTTGCATCAAACAAAAAAGATTTAGAAAAAGCAAAGTATATAATTCTTCCGGGAGTAGGGTCTTTTAGCAAGGCTTACGAAAATCTCTCAAGACTAGATTTAATAGATACTCTTAATGAGCAAGTTTTAATCAAAAGAAAACCCTTCTTAGGTATATGTTTAGGAATGCAGCTCGTTAGTGAAAAGGGTTATGAAGGGTCTGAAAGTCCTGGTCTAGGCTGGATAAAAGGAGAAACTATTAAAATAATACCTACAGATAATCATAAGGTCCCTCATATGGGATGGGACGAGATTAGCATAAAAGGCAAATCAAATTTATTTGATGATATTAAAACTCCAAAACCCTCTTTTTATTTTTGCCACAGTTACGTACTACAGCCTGAAAAAAAAGATATTGTTTTGGCAGAATTTTCATATGAGAAAAAATATGTAGCAACTATACAAAAGGAAAACATATGCGGATCTCAATTTCATCCTGAAAAAAGTCAGGAATATGGAAAAGTTTTTTTAGAGAATTTTCTTAATAATTTTTAATGTTTACTAGAATAATTCCTGTTTTAACCTTTAAAGATCATAGAATGATTAAAACCGTTCAATTCGATGAATACTATGACGTAGGAGATCCAGTAACCACAGCAAAATTTTATAATTCTCAAGATGTTGATGAATTGATACTTCTCGACATTACTGCATTTCAAGAAGGTAGAGATCCTAATTTTGAATTAATAAATAGTTTTACCGCTGAATGCTTAATGCCTTTAACTATTGGAGGAGGAATTACAGATTTAAAGCACATAGAGAAAATGCTTTTATCTGGTGCTGATAAAATATGTATAAATAGTTTCGCTTACGAAAATCCTAATTTTATCAATGAATCTTCAGAAATATATGGCTCTCAATGCATCGTTGTTTCGATTGATGTAAAGAAAAATAAAGACAATAAATATATAGTTCATACAAATGGCGGCCAAAAAAATACAAATATCGATGTATTAGACTGGGCTAAAGAGTTAGAGGATAGAGGTGCCGGAGAAATTTTAATTAATAGCATTGATAAAGATGGAACAATGACCGGATATGACTTTGAACTTATAAGTTCTGTAACTGAAAAAATAAATGATATTCCGGTTATAGCTCTTGGAGGAGCCGGGTTACTTCAGGATATTGTTGATGTATATTATTCTGCAAATCCCTCAGCCATAGCAATGTCTTCAATATTTCACTTTACAGATAATAAGCCAATAAAAGCTAATGCTTATGCAATAGAAAATGGAATCAAAGCAAGAGCAATCTAGAAAAATAAATATTGCTTGGGTTTGTAGAGATGGTTATCTAGATCTTTTCCCTTTGATAAGTAAAGAACTCGAACAAGATTTTGTTTTCAATTCATTTATAGTAACTCATCTAAAAAAAGACGAGACTTATCTTAAAAAAAAATACAATTTTAAAAATGTAGAAGTTCTTTCTCAAAAAATTAATACTCTTTTAAATGATGGTAAAAATTTTTCTGATGAAGAACTGTATAAACTTTCTAAAAATTACAATGAAATATCTATGAATAAAGTGTTATGGAGTACTTTATTCGAAAATAATATTAAAAGAAAAAAGCTTAATTCTTTAGCAATCTCTCACATAAAATTTTGGGAAGATTTTTTAATCAAAAACGAAATTGATGTTTTAGTTTATGAGCGGCCCTCAATATTAAGCTCATGCATAGCCTGGTTAGTTTGTCAGTCTTTAGGAATTAAATGTATTGATTTTGTTGACACTGCATTAGATACAATGACTGTCGTTGATAATTTTAATGGAGAGTATTCAAAAAATCTTTTAAAAGCATTAGAGTCAATTTCTAAAAATAATCAAATAGAGAAATCTGAAAGCTTTTTTAAAGCCTCAAAATATTTAGAAAGAATTAATTCAGATCCTAAAAAAACGATTGAATCTTTAAAACAACAAAAAATAACTGATTCAAGGGCAAAATTAAATTTCAAAAAGTTTTTAGGATTTTTTGAATTATTGAAAGAACATTATAAATTGAAAGAATACTACTTATATGACTCAAGCCTTTTAAGAAAAATTTCTATAAATATCTTATACATTTTAAGATTTTTTATTCATAAATTTGTTTTCTTATATGATAGAGTTTCAAGTACTCCTAAAGAAAAATATTTTTTGTATCCTCTTTTTATGAAAGGGGAATATTCAAACCATATCTTTATGAATCCTGGCTATTGTGATCCCATTGGTGAAATTAAAAAAATTGCTATGTGCTTACCTCCAGACCATTTTTTGTATGTAAAGGAACATTACAGTGGATATCCAAACAGAGAAATAAAAGATATTTTAAAGATAAAAGAAATAGATAAAGTTAAGTTCTTATCTCCAAAAATGAATCCTTTTAATTTAGTAAAAAATTCTTTAGGGGTTATTACGCCTGGAAGTACTATGGGTTTTGAGGCTATTCTAATGTCAAAGCCAGTATTTTTACTTGGAGAGCCCTGGTATAAAAATTTACCTGGAGTGAAAAGGGTTTCTTCCGTAGAAGAGATATCGAAATCTTTTTCTAAAATAAGTGAGTATCTTCCTCTCGATGAAAAACAAAAATTATCGATTGTTCAGGCTATTTTCTTAATTTCTTCAGAAGGAGTAAAACTTCCAAGAAAAGAGACACTTTCTAAAAAAAATGTAATAAATCTTACAAATCTTTTAAAAGAATATTTGCATAAGTCTCTAATAATTAATGAGATTTAGTAAAGAAATAACTTACTTTCTTCTTGTTATATTAGCATCTGTAATTTCCCTTTCTAAGTCAGGATTGATTGCATATTTTTTGAATCCAGTAAATTTTGGATATTTTTCTATTTTTTTAATTTTAACTGGCTACTTCCAATACTCTCAGTTTGGTATTTTGAATGGATTAGGTAGAGAGCTTCCAATTTCTTTAGGAAAAAAAGACAATCAAAGATCAGAAATTTTGATAGAAATTACAAAAAATACTTTAATCATCTTTCAATCTTTAACTTCAGCTTTTTTAGTTTTGTTTTTAATCTTTATAAACTTTGAAAGTGAAATATACTATTATTTGGTTCTTTTGGCTCTTTTTACCTCTTGGATTTCAAATTTTTTTCAGCTTTCAATGTTACGTTTAAGATCTGAATTAAGAATTATTGAATTTTCTGTTATCAATTTCATCGTATCATTTTTTGGATTAATGCTTACTTGTTATTTTTCGATTAAATTTGGATTATTCGGAGCAATTTTTGGCACTGTTATAGTTCTACTAATTGCCTTTTGTTATACAGATTTCTTTTTATTAACCAGATCAAGATTGATGAAAAATGTTTTACACGAAAATTTTTTTCAATTACTTAAAACAGGATTTCCTATGATTGCCGGGACATTTATTCAAACACTCTTGTTTTCTTTGGATAAAATTTTAGTTTTAAATTTCTTTTCCATAGAAAAGTTAGGATTATACAGTTTCGCTTCTCTTCCTCTGGTAATTGGCATCGGACTATCAGGAATGATTAACACTTACTTTACACCAAAAATTTTACATGAATTTGGTGCAGATAATAACAAACACAAAACATATCAGCTAAGTAGAAATATATCTTTAATTTTAATCATTGCGGGAATTCTTCTTTTTCCTTTGTTTTATTTATTAACGAATTATTTATTAAATAATTTTTTTTTAGAATACATACAAATTAAAAATCTCCTTTTATTCTTCTATTTTCCTGCTCTTTTAATTGCTTCAAATACATTCGCTCCTACTTTAATGGCTTCTGGTCAGATGATTTTTATGTTCATCTATGAATTATGTATCTTATTATTTGCATTACCTTTTTTCTTATACATTTCAGTTAATAATCTTGATCTAATTTATTTTCCTATTACGATGTTTGTCTTTTTGTTTACAGGATTTCTAGTATGTATGTTTTTTGCAAAGAAAAAATCTTTGATGCAAACTGAAAATATTTGATACATGAAACATAAAAATTTAAATAATGACTCTCTAGAAAGCCTCCTATTTTCATGTACAGATTTTTTAAATGAGTTAGAAATACCATTTTGGCTAGACTGCGGAACACTATTGGGGGCATATAGAGATAATGAACTTCTTAAATGGGAGAAAGATATTGATTTAAGTACTTTTAAAATAGAAATTGACAGTAACCAAATTAGTAAAATTGTCACAGAGTTTAGAAATAAAGGTTTTATGGTTAATGTTTTTGAATCTAGCATAAGTATTTTTAATGAAGAGTTAGCCCTTGACATAAAACTATTGGAATCAAAGGAAGATTTTTATTATGAGCAAAAATTTATTCCTAAAAATTTATTTTCAAGCGCTGTAGAACTTATTCTTCTTAACTTATTAACGGATTATGGTAGCCAGAAATTCGGTAAAACTTTTTTGAATCGTTTAGTAATTAATTTCATATCAAAATTTTTTAAACTTTTTCCTAGAAAAATAAAATCTCTTATTGAAAATCCTTTAAAAAAAATCTATAAAAGATATTTGTCAGTGGATGTATCTGAAGCAATTCCAAAAAAATATTTAAAGCAGTTTAGGAGTTTTGATTTTTTAGATAGATCATTTTCTATTCCTGAGCTAACAGAAGGTTATTTGACGTTTAGATATGGTGAGGATTGGAGAACTCCAAATAAAAGTTGGATTACAGCCAAAGACGATGGTGGTTATAATTTCTTTAAAGAGAAAAAATATAAAAAATTTTAGATGAGTAATTTAGATTGATTGATCCAAAACGATTTCATAATTTCTTAAAAAAAAATGATATTAATTTTTTTTCTGGAATACCAGATTCTCTCCTAAAAGATTTTTGTGCTGTAATTTCAGAAAAAGAATCTAAAAATAACCATATTATTGCAGCAAATGAAGGTAACGCATTAGCTTTATCTATTGGATATCATCTTGCAACGGAAAAACTCCCATTGGTATACATGCAAAACTCTGGAATGGGGAATATTATCAACCCCCTAGTTTCTCTAGCTGATAGTCAAGTTTATTCTATTCCTCTGATTTTAATGATTGGGTGGCGAGGAGAACCTGGGGTTGAAGATGAGCCTCAGCATATTAAACAAGGCAAGATTACTAAAGAACTTTTAAAGACCTGCGGAATTCCTTTCATTGTTATCGATTCAAAATCATCTATGGATGATACAAAAGTAAAATTAAAAAAATTATTTGAATATTCAATTAAAAATAAAACTACAAGCGCAATTCTTGTTAAGAAAAATACATTTAAAAAATATGACTTAAAAAAAATTAATTTTTTAGAAAAAAAATTAACTAGAGAGGCGGTTTTAGAGTTTATATCTAAGGAGCTAAAAAAAGATTCAGCTATCGTTTCAACTACAGGAGTGACATCTAGAGAATTATACGAAATAAGAAAAAATAGAGGCGAAAGCAATGAGCAAGATTTTTTAACTGTGGGAGGTATGGGGCATTCAAATCAAATTGCTTTAGGTATTGCTTTATCATTAAAAAATAAACAAATCTTTTGCCTTGATGGAGATGGAGCTCTATTGATGCATATGGGCTCAACTTCAATAATTGGAACTTCAAAAGCTAAAAACTTCAAACATATAGTTTTCAATAATTCTTCCCATGACTCAGTAGGGGCTCAGCCAACTATCGCTAAAGATATAGATATCATCAAAATAGCAAAAGCTTGTGGATATAATTGGGCGCAAAAAGTTTCTTCTATGAAAGAACTTAAATCAAATTTTCTTGCGTTTAAGAAAATAAATGGACCTGCAATCTTAGAAATAATCGTAAAGCCTGGGTTCAGAAAAGATCTGGGAAGGCCAACTTCTTCAACATTTGAAAATAAAGAGGCCTTCATCAATTTTTTGAAGAAATAGATGAATAATTTATTTGATTCAAAAAAAATTTCTAATCTTAAAAAAATTCTTAAGGATAAAAAAAGAATATTCCTAGTCACTGGAAAGAAATCTTTTGAGAAATCTGGAGCAAAAGCATTATTAAATGAACATTTAATAGATAAGGAGTTTATAAGATTTTCTAATTTTAAAACTAATCCAGAGATGGAAGATCTCAAATCAGGAATAGAAATTTTTAAAAATTTTAATCCTGAAATTGTGATAGCTGTTGGCGGAGGAAGTGTTATTGACATAGCTAAGTTAATAAATATTTTTTCTTTTCAAAATTCTTCGCCAGAAAAAATTATCAATGATAAAAAAAATATCAAAAAAAGGGGATTACAATTAATTGCAATACCTTCTACTACAGGCACTGGTAGTGAGGTTACTCAATTTTCAGTAGTATACAAAGATAAAAAAAAATATTCTGTGGATCATGAATATTTAACTCCTACAGATTTCATAATTGAACCTAAATTAGCTGTTGGTCTTCCATCATATGTAATGGCTTGTTCAGCCTTTGATGCTCTGTCTCAAGCAACAGAATCTTTTTGGTCAGTCAATTCTAGTGAAGAAAGTAAAAGTTATTCAAAAAAAGCAATAAAACTTTTAACAAAATCAATAAGCTCGGCGGTTATTTCAAGAAACTTAGATGATATAAAAAATCTTTTTTTAGGCGCAAATCTTGCAGGAAGAGCAATTAATTTAACTAGAACAACAGCTCCTCATGCGTTTTCTTATCCTCTAACTAGTAGGTATGGCATACCTCATGGGCATGCCGTAGCAGTTTTATTGGGTAAGTTTTTTGTGGTCAACTCTAATTCTTCATTAGAAAATGTTGTCGATCAAAGAGGCAAAAAATATTTAGATGAGATGTTTCATGAACTTTTTAATCTTTTTGAGTGCAAGACTTCGCAAGAATGTGAAAAATATTGGTACGATTTAATGAAAAAACTTTCTTTAGAAACCAATTTAAAAAAATTAGGGGTTAATGACAAGAAAGATATTCTTACCATTTTCAATAACGTTAATTTTGAAAGATTAAAAAATAATCCTACCTTAGTTACTGAAGATAAATTCAGTGATATCCTATTATCACTTCAACTGCATTGAATATTCTTTAAGAATTATAATTATAAAATTATTTAAATGAAAACCAAGGTACTTATTACAGGCGCAGATGGGTTCATAGGCTCTCATCTCACTGAACTCCTTATAGAAAAAAATTTCCATGTAAAGGCCTTGAGTCAATATAACTCTTTCAATGATTGGGGGTGGTTAGAAGATGTTAATTGTAAAAATAATATAGAGATAGTTTCAGGAGATATCAGAGACTTAAATTTTTGCAGACATATCACAAAAGATATAGACATTGTTTTTCATTTAGCGGCTCTAATTGCTATACCTTTCTCTTATGTCTCGCCGCAAAGTTATCTAGATACAAACATCAAAGGTACACTTAATATTTGTCAAGCTTCCAAGGATAATAAAGTAAGCAGGGTAATTCATACTTCAACTAGCGAAGTTTATGGCACTGCGAAATATGTACCTATTGATGAAAAACATCCTCTTCAACCCCAGTCGCCTTATAGCGCAACAAAAATTGCTGCAGATTCTATCGCAATGAGTTTTTATAATGCATTTGACACAGACATAACAATTGCAAGACCTTTTAATACTTTCGGCCCAAGACAATCTGCAAGAGCAGTAATTCCATCAATCATAGTTCAAGCAGCCACTGGTATTGATCAGATATTGCTAGGAGATACTTCTCCCACAAGAGATTTTAATTATGTAGAAGATACCTGTAGAGGTTTTCTTAAAATTGCAGAAAGTAATGAAACCTCTGGCAAGACTCTAAATATTGGTTCAGGAAAAGAAATTTCTATTGAAGAAACATTCAATGAAATAAAAAAAATAATGAATGCAAAAATAAGAATAAAAAAAGATAAAATAAGACTGAGACCAAAGAAATCAGAGGTATATAGACTTTTGGCTGACTATTCAGAACTAAAAAATATTACTAATTACGAACCCAAAACTTCATTTACAGATGGTCTTAAAAAAACAATAGAATGGATACTCAAGCCTGAAAATTTAAATAGATATAAAGCCAAAATCTATAATGTATAAAGAGTTAATTTCTTTCATTAAAGATTTATATGGGCCTTTAGAATCAATACCTCTTCATAGACCTTATTTTCTTGGAAATGAAAAAAAATATTTAAAAGAAGTTATTGATTCAACTTTTGTATCAAGCATAGGGGAAGAAGTAAAGCTTTTTGAGAAAAACGTCTCACTATTCACAGGAGTTAAATATGCAATTGCAGTCTCCAATGGGACCTCAGCACTTCACTTGGCTTTAAAAGCTGCAGGTGTAGAAAAAAATTCAGAAGTCTTAACACAATCTTTAACATTTGTAGCGACATGCAACGCAATTCGTTATTGTGGAGCTGAGCCAATCTTTATTGATGTTAGCAATAAAAGTGCTTCTTTAGACAAAAATTGTTTACAAGAATTTCTAGTTAAGCATACTGAAATGAGAGATGATGGCTTTTGTTGGAACAAGAGAACACAAAAAAAAATAACTGCTTGTCTTCCCATGCATACCTTTGGTTTATCAGCTGAATCTGATGAAATACTTACTGTTTGTAAAAAATATAACATAAGGCTCATTGAAGATTGCGCAGAATCATTGGGGAGTTTTTATAAAAAAAGACACACTGGTTACTTTGGCGATCTAGCAACTCTAAGCTTTAATGGAAACAAAATCATTACAACTGGCGGAGGAGGAATGGTCCTGACTAATAACAAAAAATTAGCTGAAGCTGTTAGGCATCTTTCTACTACGGCTAAAAAAAACCATTCATGGGATTTTTACCATGATCAAGTAGGTTTTAATTATAGAATGCCAAATCTCAATGCTGCTCTGGGTTTGGCTCAATTAGAACTCCTCCCTAGATTTTTAGAAAATAAGAGAGCAATAGCAAAAAAATATCATATTTGGGGCAAAGAGAATGGAGTAAGTTTTCTTAAAGAACCTGATAACTCTAAATCTAATTATTGGTTAAATATTCTTATCTCAAAAAATGAGAGTGAAAAAAATAAAATATTAAAAGAAACAAACAAAAGAAAAATCTATACTCGTCCTGCCTGGATACCTATGCATAACCTTCCTATGTTTAAAAAAAATCAAAAAGACCATTTATCACAAACTAACTGGTTTTTTAAAAGAATGGTCTCTCTACCTAGTAGTATTAAAGTTAACGAAAATGGTAGTTTATAAAAATTTTCTAAAAAGAATTTCAAGGATAACGTAGTCCTATGTCTCAGTTAGTTTCAGTAATAACTCCATCATTTAATTGTGCGAATTACATTGAGAATACAATAATAAAAATTCAAAACCAAACATACCAAAACATAGAACACATCATCATAGATGGAGGTTCGGATGATAATACAATTGAAATTTTAAAAAAATATAAAGACAAAATAACTTGGATTAGTGAAAAAGATTCAGGTATGTATGACGCAATTAATAAAGGTTTTAAAATGGCTAGGGGAGAAATTTTTACTTACATAAATACGGATGATTTTTACGAGTCAAATAGAACTATAGAAATCGTAGTAGACAAATTCAACGAGCATAAAAATATTGATTTTACTTATGGTCATTGCTCTTTTGTTGATGAAAACGGTAAATTTATGTATACGTATAAGGCTCCTAAATTTATGAGAGAATATTCAATAGCATTTCCTAGAGGAACTTTTGCTCAGCCTACATGCTTTTGGAGAAGAAAAGTTCACACTTCTTTTGACGATAAATTGCAATACGTGGCTGATGCTAAATTTTTTAGGTACCTTTGTAAAAATTATATGGGATTTAGAATTAATGAAATCATAGCGAATTTTACAATTAGAGAAGATTGTATTTCTTTTGAAAATTTAGAAGATTTAAAAAAAGAAGCTGATCTTGTGTATAAATTTGAGAATACCAAAAAACCTAAATTAAGATTCACTCTTATAGACATTTTTTACAGAATGATTTATTTGAATTTTAGAACAAATATAAAAAGAAAAACTTTACAGTTTCTCGGAAAGCCATATTTATAGAATTAAATGAAAATATTAGTCTCAGGCGGAGCTGGGTTTATAGGCTCTAACCTTGTAAAATTTCTTCTTTCCAAAGATCACGAAGTAATAGTGATTGACAACTTCAGTACTGGCTTTAAAAAAAACCTTCAAAAAGAATTACAAAAAATAATTTTAATTGAAAATAATCTTGAAGATATAAATCTAGATGAATATAAAGATATTGATTGTTTCATTCACCTTGCAGCTCAGGCATCTGTGCCTATTTCTATAAATAGTTTCAAGAAGAGCTCTAAGAGCAATATATTGTCTTCGATTAATGCAATCGATTTTTGCAATAGTTTTAATATACCGCTTGTTTATGCTTCCTCTTCAGCAATTTATGGAGATCTTGAATTGGGAGATGATAATTATTCCGATGTAGATTTATTATCCCCTTATGCAGCTGATAAATATTTTTTAGAGAAATACACAGAGATTTTTCATTCTTTAAATTCTCTTTCATCTATTGGATTAAGGTTCTTTAATGTTTATGGCCCATATCAAGATCCAAAAAATCCTTATTCTGGTGTAATTTCTATTTTTGTCGACAAAATTCATGCTAATGAATCTATTGTGATAAATGGTGGAAATCAGACCAGAGACTTTATCTATGTTGAAGATGTTGCAAGGGTTATATATAAGTCTATTCAAATTGCCTCTCAAAGAAAAACCTGTGATGTTATAAATGTTCTAACCGGAAAAACTACTTCAATCGATAAATTGGCAGAAATAATTCAAAAAAAATTGAATTCTGAAGTAAAAAAAATATATAAATCTCTTACCAAGGGAGACCCCTTAAAGTCTGATGGTACAACTTCAAAAATGGAAATTTTATTGGATATAGATTTAACTGAATTGACTAAAATAGACGAAGGATTAGAAAAGACAATTAACTTCATAAAGAATAATCATTTTTGAGAACTTTCTGAGAGAATAAATGAAAAAAGCTCCGATAAAAGTTATTTTCTTTCATATCATGAAAGAAAATTTCAGCGGCGCTCAGAAAAATATTTATAGATTATTAATTAATCTGGATAAGACAAAAATATCTTCTATTTTAATCGGTCAAGGACCGAGTCCTTTAATAAATTTAATTAGTGAAAAGAATTTAAAATCTAAAATAATACCTTACCCTAAAGAATTAGAGATATATGATCAAAGACTCTTAAGATTTAACCCAAAAATTACCTATAACTTTTTAAAAGGTTTGTTTATTTACAACATTAGTTTAAAAAAAGAATTTCATGAAATAACTCCAGATGTAGTTTGGTGTGACAATATCCGAACTTTGATAACAATTTATCCCTCTTGCAAAAGTATAAATGCAAAAATTATATGGAATATTTGGTCCGAACCTAAAGGTTTAATAGCTTGGCTTTTACACCGTTTAGGATTAATTCTTGCCGATAGAATAAATTTAGAATATGAAAATCAAGGAAAAAAGATTTTTGGTATTTTAAATAATCTTACAATTTTCAAGAAAAAAATTATACCTCTTTATACTGGAGTATCAGACTTTGAAGAATTTCAAGGAACTAATATAAGAAAAGAACTAAAACTTAAAGATGAAGAAATAATCCTTACCATGGCATCGAATATCGTTCCGGGGAAAGGTCAATTAGACCTAATAAAATGCATAAAAAATCTTAAGCAAGAATTTTCTTCAATAAATCTAGTACTTGCCGGTACTTATGTGTCAAGTAGCAAAGACTCAAAAGAATATTATGATTCTATAAAGACTTATATTAAGCAAAATTTAATGGAAGATTATATTCATCTTCTAGGTTGGAGGAATGACACTAGAGATATTTTTAAAAATTCAGACATTTACATTTCTACTTCTTATAGTGAATCTTTCCCAGATGCTGTTAGAGAAGCCATGAGGGAAAGTCTTCCAATTATTGTTACAGATGTAGGCGGCACAAGAGAACTTATCAATAATAATAAAAATGGATTTCTTTTTAATCCAGGAGATTTGACTTCATTACAAAACCATATTCGAGCTTTACTTTCTAATGAAACTAAAAGAAATCAAATGGGTATAGAGAGTAAGAAAATTATTGAAACTAAATTTTCTACAAAACAATATGCACAAAACTTTTCCAGAATGATAGAAAATTTTTTTGAAGCATGAATGTTAGAGATTATCAAAAGGAATTAATTTTTTATTCAATCAAAGATCTTGAACAAAGCCACAAAATATCTTCATATAGCGATTATGGATCTTTAGAAATTAATAAGTATTCTTTAACCTTTTGGGTTAAGTTTATAAAGAAAGATAAGCCTTTTTTTGTTTATTTTAAGATTCCAAAAATAGTTGAAAACAATAAAAAATTATTTAATTTTGATAAATCGGATATCTCACTTGCTGAGGGAGAATTTAATTCATTAAAGTATTTAAATGATCATTGGCCTTCAACTGAAGGCGTCTCTTTTACAATTCCGTTAACTTTCATCAAAAAATTTAATTTAATTATTACTGAGAGAATTATAGGCAAGTATTTATTTCTAGAACTTCGAAAGCCCTTGATTAACTTTTTTCAAAAAGAAAAATTAGAATCACATTTATCAAATTTAGGAAAATCCTTATCAATTTTCCATACTAAGCATAATTTAGAATGTAATTTTGAGCTTAATGAAGTAACGAGAAAGTTTCGGTTTTATATATCTAAACTATCAGAATATGGCGTGAATAAGAAAGACTTTAAACTTTTAGAAAAATTACTCAACGAAAACAAGAATTTCCAAGATTCATCTTTTCTAACATTTAATTTAAAGGGATTTGATGTAAGACAAATTTTTGTGAATGAAAAGGGACTATTTATAATTGATCCAGGAAAAATTAAAAATAGCTATTTTGAGTCTGATTTAGCCAGATTTATTGTTACTTTAAGAATTATTAATTGGGGGTCAATTTCAAAAATTTTTCATTTGATTTTAAGTGTATTTTTTAAACCAAGTTATGAAAAAAATTTTTTGGAATCATATTATGGAAAAAAAGTTGTGTTTGATAAAAAATTAAGCTTTTTAATCATAAAGGAAATACTTAAACATTGGATCATGGCACATAAAAGTATTGAACAAAAACTAATTCCTAAATTCTTAAAGAAGGTAATAAGAGTGTTTTACTTGAATATTTATTTTAAAAATCTTCTTGATCAAGAGATAAAACATTTCAATAAAAATACTAATTAAGTTTAGTGATGTTCTTTTTTTATACTAGAATTCATCTTTAAATTATTATGAAAAAAGTATTGGTTTGTGGTGCAGGCGGTTTTATAGGAAATCACTTGGTCAAATTTTTAAAAGAAGAAGATTTGTGGGTCAGAGGAGTAGATTTAAAACACAATGAGTTTGCTGATTCTCTGGCAGATGAATTCATTTTGGGAGATCTCAGAGATCAAAGATTTGTTACTGAAATTTTAGAGGTACAATTTGATGAAGTTTATCAACTTGCAGCAGATATGGGGGGCGCTGGTTATATATTTTCAGGAGAAAATGATGCTAATGTCATGCATAATTCTGCAACAATTAATTTAAATATTTTAGATACTTGTAATAAAAAAAATATAAAAAAAATATTTTACTCATCTTCAGCTTGTATTTATCCCGAATATAATCAATTAGATCCCAATAACCCAAATTGTTCAGAGGAAAGTGCATATCCGGCTAATCCGGACAGCGAATATGGATGGGAAAAGTTATTTTCAGAGAGACTTTATCTAGCTTATAACAGAAATTATGGAATGCAATCCAGGATAGCAAGATTTCATAATATTTTTGGAATCGAAGGTACTTGGAAGGGCGGAAAGGAAAAGGCACCTGCGGCTATTTGTAGGAAAGTTGCTGAGGCAGAAGATGGCTCTGAGATAGAAATTTGGGGTGATGGCGAGCAAACCAGATCCTTTTTATATGTTGACGAGTGCATACAGGGCTCAGTAAAACTTTTAAAATCAAATTTTGAAGGTCCTTTAAATATAGGCTCAGAAGAAATGGTTACTATAAATCAACTTGCAAAAATTGCTATTGACCTTTCTGGTAAAAATTTGTCATTAAAACATATCGAAGGTCCACTTGGGGTTAGAGGTAGAAATTCCGATAATACTTTAATCCGAGAAAAGCTTAATTGGGAACCTTCCCAATCTCTCTTAGAAGGTATGACCAAAACTTACTTTTGGATTAATGAACAAGTAAATAATAATTCTTCTTAAATAAGGTCAAATGAAAATAGCAATTGTTTGCTCTTATGACTTTTCAATAGCATGGTCTTTAGAGATTTTTATAAAAAAACTATTGAAAGAAAATCATATTATTACTGTCATATCAGACGTACATGATGGGCATACAAAGAACTTTTACTTGGATACAATAACTAAATGGGGGGTTAATCATGAATTTTTAAAAACATATAGATTTTTTAGTCCCTTTGAAGATATAAAATATCTTTATGGAATCTATAGGCTTTTAACAAAAAATAATTATGACTTGGTAATAAATATTGCAACTAAACCAAACATTTATGGCTCTATTGCAGCAAAATTAGCCGGTATCAAAAATATTATTTGTTTTGCTTGGGGACTTGGCCTGACTTTTGAAAAATCAAATAATCTAGGAAGAAACCTCTTGAAATACGCATTACTATTTTTATATTTCATAGCTTTCAAAATAAGTAAAAAAATTTGGTTTACTAATAAAAATGACCTTGAATATTTCTTAAGAAGAAAAATACTATCTAAAGGAAAATCATTTCTTTCAAATGGATTTGTAGATACTGAATCCTTTTCTCCATCAATAATCAAACCAAAAATAGAAGAAAAGTATAGAAATAACTTGGGTCTTGATCCAAAAGATAAGGTAATAATACTTGTTGCTAGAATGAGCTGGGCAAAGGGAATTAAAGAATTTTGCGAAGCGTCTGACATTTTGCGCGAAACAAATCCTGAGGCAAAGTTTCTTCTTGTTGGCCAAGACGATTCAGGCAGTCCAGACGCTGTCCCTAAGCAATATTTAAGAAAATATTCTACTCAAAAAAATTTCCTTCATTTGGGTTACAGAGTAGATATAAAAGAACTATATTCAATTTCTTACATGGCAGTATTTCCTTCATATTACAGAGAAGGAGGGTGGCCCAGAGGTCTTACTGAACCAATGGCCATGGCTAAACCAGTAATAACTACCGACAACATCCATGCTTCTGGAGCAGTAATTCATGGAACAAATGGATTTATTGTCCCCATGAAAGATTCATATGAATTAGCTAACTCAATAAAAATTTTGTTAAATGATTCTGCTCTTGCTTTAAAATTTGGTCAAGAATCCAGAAAGTTGGCAATAGAAAATTTAGATGAAAAAAAAATAATGAGTGATTTAATTCGGGCAATAATCTGAATATACTTAATAAATATAATTTTCTTCTTTAAAAAATAATTAAAAATACTATTTTAAAAAATCATTATGATTATTACTAGAACCCCCTTTAGAGTAACCCTTGGCGGAGGCGGCACAGATCTTTCAAGCTATTATTCAAAATACGGCGGATTTATATTTAGCTTTACTCTTAACAAGTATATGTACATTTCAACAAAAAGATCATTTGCAGATGATTTAATTAGAGTTAAGTATAGTAAAAGTGAGACAGTCAAAAGATTAAGCCAACTAGATCATGAGATTGCTAGGACATGTTTAAAGAAAACTGGATTTACCAAAGCAATCGAGATTGCATCTATGGCAGATATTCCCTCAGGAAGTGGTTTAGGTAGTTCGAGCACATATACAGTTGGTTTATTAAATTCTCTTCATAATTTAAAAAGAGATTTCATATCTATAAACGATTTAGCAGAAGAAGCTTGTGAGGTAGAAATTAATATTTTAAAAAAGCCTATGGGTAAACAAGATCAGTATTTAGCTGCTTATGGCGGATTTCTTGTAATGGATATCAAGAAAAATGGAAAAGTAAAAGTTACAAATGTAAGGCTTAAAAGCGATATTTTAAATGACCTAAAAAATAACTTAATGATTTTTTATACCGGCAAAAGGAGGTCTAATGAAGAGATTTTAGGAAAACAACATAAAGCATCCAAAAAAAATCAAAAAAATGTTATTGAATCTCTAAATTATATTAAAGACTCAGGTTACAAAATTTTAGAATCTGTAGAGAGTGGAAACCTTACCAATCTTGGAGTTTTATTTGACAATCATTGGAAATATAAAAAAAACATGGTCAAGGGAATTTCAACTCCTGAATTTGATAAAATTTATAACTTAGCAAAAGAAAATGGTGCTATTGGAGGGAAAATTTCTGGAGCTGGCGGAGGAGGGTTCTTCACTTTTTATTGTGAAGAAAATCAAACAAAATTAAGAAAAGCTATGAATAAAGCAGGATTAAGAGAATTAATCTATGATTTTGATTTTGAAGGCACTAAAGTTTTAGGAAACTTTATGAATTATTCTTCCGAAAATGTAAATTCTTAAATTATTTATGCTTTTGGGTTCTTCATTTAAAAAAATATTCATTACTGGTGGAGCAGGATTCATTGGTAGCCATGTCGTTGATAAATTATTATCTCAAGGTTATGAAGTTACAGCTTATGATAATTTATCAAATGGAAGGGAAAAATTTATAGAACAAAATTTCAAAAATAAAAAATTCAAGTTTATTGAAGATTCAATTCTAAATTTTGAAAACCTTTCAAATGCCATGAAAGGCCATGATTTTGTATGGCACTTGGCTGCAAATACAGACATTATTGGGGGGTTTGAGAAACCTAGGCGAGATTTAGAAGATTGCACTATCGGTACTTTTAATGTCTTGAATTCTATGAATGAAAATAGAATAAAACCCATGATTTTTTCATCTACAGGTGCAACTTATGGAGATCTTTGTAAAGACGAGCCAAAAGACGAATCTGCCGGACCGCTTTTACCCATATCAAACTATGCAGCTGGTAAGATTGGTAGCGAAGCTTTTATTTCTGCATTTTGCAGCATGTATGACCTTAGAGCATGGATTTATAGGTTTGGGAATGTTATCGGTTCAAGAATGACTCATGGAGTTATAGTCGATTTTATAGATAGATTAAAAAAAAATCCTAATCAATTGACTATTTTTGGTAATGGAAAACAAGAGAAAAATTATTTTTTAGTAGAAGAGTGTATAAATGGCATGGCCTATGGAGTTAAAAATATCAAATTAGATTCTAATAAACCTTGTGATATTTTTAATCTAGGTTCAGAAAGTATTACTAAAGTAATTGATATAGCTAATATGGTGAAAGAAGAAATGAAACTTCACGATGCAGAAATTCTTATTGAAGGCTCAGAAAAAGCTTGGCCCGGAGACCAACCAAAAGTTTATATTTCTGTAAATAAAATGAAAAATTATGGCTGGAAAACCAACTTTTCTTCCGACTCAGCAGTGAGAGAGGCTATAAAAAGAATGTTGAAAGATGAAGGTTAATTTTCAAAAAATTGCAATAATTGGAATGTGGCATCAAGGAGTTGTAGGTGCAGCTTGTTTAGCAGAAATTGGACACAACGTAATAGGATTAGATAGAGATAAAAAAAAGATAAATAAATTAAATAATGGTGAGGCACCCTTATTTGAACCTAAGCTCGATAAACTTATTCAATCGGGAATTAAAAGTAAAAAGTTAAAGTTTTCTCATAATCTTAAGTCAGAGATAAAAAAAGTAAGAGCTTTATTTATCATGTTTGATATTCCAGTTGATGAGAATGATAAAAGCGACGTATCTGAGTTAAAAAAAACGGTTAAAGAGATTTCCCCATTCATCAAATCTAAAACAATCGTTTACATTACTTCACAAGTTCCAATAGGAACCTGCGGGGAAATTGAAGAAATGATAAGTAAAATTAACCCTAAAATTGATTTTGACATAGCTTACAGTCCAGAAAATCTTAGGCTTGGAAATGCTATTGAATTGTACAAAAAACCTGCATTACCTCTCATAGGGTGTAGCAAAATTGAAACTTTTGACTATCTTCAGGAAATTTTTAAACCACTTGAAACTAAATGGATTCATTCTTCCATAAGAACCGCAGAGATGACAAAGCATGCTTTGAACTCTTTTTTGGCCCTATCTATTACTTTTGCAAATGAACTTGGAAATATTTGTGACGAATATGAGGCTGATGGACATAAGATTGCTGACGTACTCAGACTAGAGCCTAGAGTAGGAAAAAAGGCAATGATTTATCCAGGTTTAGGTTTTTCTGGAGCTACTTTGGCCAGAGACATACAAACCTTAAGAAGTTTAAGCAAGAAAAAAAAATTAAATTCTTTTCTTATAGAAGGATTATGGAAATCAAATTTAAAACATAATGACTTGATAGAAAGAAAAATAATAAAAACATATAAATCTTTAAAGAATCTACCAATAACAGTTCTTGGATTGACTTATAAACCTGATACAAGCACTCTAAGAAGGTCTGCTTCAATATCGATCATTAAAAATTTATCAAGAAAAGGCGCGATAATATCTGGTCACGACCCTAAAGCTGATAGAAACGATTTAAAAAAATTTAATTTTTTTAAATTTTATGATGATGTTTATGAATCAATTAAATCATCAAAAGTTGTTATTTTAGTAACCCCTTGGGAAGAATATAAAAACCTTGATTTTGATTTTATAAAAAAGATCATGAAACAAAAACCTCTCATTTTGGATACAAATAACTTATTTGATGGAGATCTTATTGAATCAAAAGGTTTCTTTTATCAAAACATTGGTTCAGGGAGAAAATAAAATAATGAAAAATATCGCAGTCATTGGTTCTGGTCTTCAAGCCAAAAGAAGAATTCCTATAATAAAAGAATCTAAAAATACAAATTTAAAAATAGTAACTGCCGAACATATTGATAAAGCAGAAGTTCTCGCAAAGAAATTTGATTGCGAAGCTGCAGCAGGATGGAAGGATGTTGTTCAAAGAGACGATATTGATATTGTTTTAGTTCTTACTCCTCCAAATTCTCATGCTGAAATTTCTATTAGTGCTATGAATTCTGGAAAACATGTTCTTTGTGAAAAACCTTTATGCAGAACTATTGATGAAGCAAATCAAATGTTAAAGGCATCTAAATTGAACAATAAAATTTTAAAATGTGGATTTAATCATCGTCATCATCCTGCCATAAAGGAGGCAAAAAGTCTTCTAGATAAAGGTTTAATTGGAAATCCTCTTTTTGGAAGATGTAATTATGGTATCAGCGGTAGACCTGAATATGAAACTGAATGGAGAGCTAATCCTGATTTAGCTGCCGGAGGACAGTTTTTAGAGCAGGGAATCCATGCTATAGATCTTTTTCGATGGTTTATGGGCGAAATAGTTGAAGTAAGCAGCATGAATAGCATTCAATATTTTAAAAACCAGCCTTTAGAGGACAATGGCATGGCAATTTTTAGAATGAAATCGGGAGCCACTGCCTCAATTCATGCTAGTTTAACCCATTGGAAAAATTTATTTAATTTTGAAGTTTATGGTGAGGACGGATACCTCCAAGTAAATGGATTAGGAAGTAGTTATGGCACTGAAAAAATGATTTTTGGCAAAAGGGATTTTGATGCACCTTTTAATTACCACGTAACAGAATTCAGAGGCGGAGATATTTCCTGGAAAGAAGAATGGGATGAATTTATTAAATCAATTGATGAAAATAGAGAACCAATGGGCAATGGAGATGATGGTTTAGCTTCTCTCAAGGTTGCCTTAGCATCTTACGAAGCTGAAAAAAAAGGTAAGGTTATAAAAATTTAGGTATCCTTTTGAAATTCTTTATTACAGGAGCTAATGGCTTTATAGGCAGCAACTTTATCAGGAATATAGTTAATGATGGAAGCAGAGTATTGGCAGCTTTTAATAATTCAAGTGAAAAAGTTCTAGAGCATAAAAATATTGAAAAGATATTTTGCCCAATTAACGAAATATCAAAATTTGAAAAAAAAATCTTAGATTTTGATCCCGATATAGTTCTACATCTAGCTGCTCAATCATCTCCTTCTATTTCAATGATCAGTCCAATAAATTGTCTTGAGACAAATATACTTGGATCTTTAGAACTATTTAAAATTTTAAGAAAAATAGGTAAAAATCCTAAAACCATTTTATTTAGCTCTTCCGCTGTTTACTCAAAGACTCAACAAAAAAAAATAATCAATGAAAAGTATCCTACAAATCCTGTAAGCATTTATGGAATAAGTAAACTCATAATGGAAGAGTTAGGCATAGATTATTTTGAAAGACATAAGATGAATATTATTTGTGTGAGGCCTTTTTTTTTAATAGGCCCTGAAAAAGACGATGATTTCTGTTCTGCAATAGCTCAATCAGTCATAAAAATTGAAAAAGGAATTAAAAAAAATGTAGAGGTTGGAAATTTAAATCTTGTTAAAGATTTTTTAGATATTGAAGATGGCATAAGCGCTATTCTAAAAATAGTCTCTATTGGCAGGCCTGGAGAAATTTACAATATTTGTTCCGGTAAAGGTTATTCTTTAAAAGAGGTATTTAATATCTTTCAAAAATATTCAAAAAAAAATTTGAGCCCAATAGTCAATGAACAATTTAAAAAAGATATTGATTCAAAATTTCGTATAGGAAGCTCAAGAAAAATAGAATCCTTGGGATGGAAACAAAAAATCGATATAGAATCTTCTATAGAGAAAATAATAGAGTTTTGGAGAAGAGAGTCTGAAAAATAATAATAAACATAACGAATTTCAATGCGTCATTTTGGCTGGAGGCCTCGCTACAAGATTGAGACCAATTACAGAAAAAATTCCCAAAGGTTTGGTTGAGATAGATGGAAAACCTTTTCTAGAATATCAAATAAAACTTCTTAAAAAATATGAAATTAAAAATATTATCTTGTGTGTTGGATATAAAGGAGAAATGATTGAAGAGTATTTTGGGGATGGTGAAAATTTTGGAGTTAAAATATCTTACAGTAAAGAAAGTAAACCGCTTGGCACAGGAGGCGCAATAAGAAAAGCATTCAACAAACTTAGAAAAAATTTTTTTGTTATGTATGGAGATGCTTATCTTAATTTCGATTATAAAGACATTATTTCGTTCTATGAAAAGTCTAAAGGTACCGCAGTTCTCTCTATTTATAAGAATAAAGGAAAGTACGATTCAAGCAATGTCATCTTAGATAATAATGGAAAAGTTTTATATGATAAATCAAATCCATCCTCGAATATGGAGTACATAGATTATGGACTTTCAGTTTTAAATAAAGATTTAGTCAAGAAATTTATTCCATCCCAAGGATTTTATGATTTAGCAGATTTTTACAATGAAATTTCAAAGAAAGAGTTACTTCTTGGCTATGAAGTTAATGAAAGATTTTACGAAATTGGCTCGTTTGGAGGCTTAGACGAGTTTAAAAAATATATAAATAGTTAAGAAGCTTATTTTCTAAATCTTATGCAAAAAGCAATTTTTTTTGATCGAGATGGAATTCTAAACTCTTTGGTCATTAGAGACGGCGGCCACTTTTCTCCGCAAGTTGTCAGTGATTTCAAAATTCTTGATGAGGCAAAAAACTTTACAAAAACAACTTCATCTTTAGGCTTCCTGAATATTATTGTTTCTAATCAACCAGATATAGCTCGAAAGAAAATGTCTTGTGAGGATTTAAGCATTATGACCCAAAAATTATATGAACATTTATGTATTGATGATTGTTACTATTGCATTCATGATGATTCAGATAAATGTGGTTGTAGAAAGCCTAAACCGGGTCTCATTTTTAAGGCAAAAAAAAAGTGGAAAATAGATCTTAAGAAATCTTATCTAATTGGAGATACTTACAAAGATATAGAAGCAGCTAAAAGCGCTGGAGTTAAACCATTTTTAATGGATAAAGAATATAATAGATCTTTTAAGTTTCCTCACAGAGTAAAAACCTTAAGTGAATTACTTAAATTTATATAGGAATAATCATGGATTTTATAAAACAATACATATCAACTTCTAAAGATATTTTAGATGAAATTAATTTAAATGAAATTTCAAAAATTATAGATATTCTTAAATCTACAAGAGATTCAGGAAGGCTATTTATTCTTGGCGTCGGAGGAGGGGCTGGACATGCCTCTCATGCGGTAAATGATTTTAGAAAAATCTGCGGGATAGAAAGTTACTCACCAACTGACAATGTTTCTGAGCTGACGGCAAGAATTAATGATGAGGGATGGGACACTTCTTATTTAAATTGGCTGAAGGGTAGTAACTTAAATAAAAATGATTCTATTTTAGTATTCTCAGTAGGAGGGGGAAATTTAAAAAACAATGTGAGTGTGAATATTGTAAAGTCTTTACAATTCGCAAAAGATACAGGTTGTAAGATTACTGGTATTGTTGGAAGAGATGGAGGATTTACTGCAGAAATTTCTGATGCCTGTGTGATTATTCCTCCTTTAGATAAGGACCAAGTAACCCCTCATACCGAGGGATTTCAAGCATTGATATGGCATCTTTTAGTTTCTCATCCCAAATTACAGAAATTTGAGATGAAATGGGAATCAGTTGAAGATAAATGAAAGCATTAGTTCTTGCTGCTGGTATAGGACAAAGATTGGGAAAAATTACTAAAAAAATTCCTAAACCTATGATTCAAATTAATGAAAAGCCAATTTTAGAGCATAATATTCTTTTACTAAAAAAATCAGGCATTAAGGATATTTACATAAATTTGCATCATCTTTCTCATGAGGTAGAGAAGTTTTTTGAAAGTGGAAAAAAGTGGGGCGTATCAATTACTTATCTTTATGAAAGAGACCTGCTAGGAACTTCTGGGACTTTAAAAAAAAATAAAGATTTATTCTCAAACAAATGCTTAGTTATGTATGGAGATAATCTATTTCATAAGGATACTAATATATCTAGCTTGATAGATTTTCATAACAAAAAAAAATCTGATTTAACTATGGCTCTTTGTGAAGTGGAAGATATCTCATTGAGTGGTTCTGTAAAGATTGATTCTGATAATAAGATAATAAAATTCATTGAAAAACCAAAAGACTTAGAGAATAAAAGAGGATGGGTAAATGCCGGAATATATATAATTGAAAATAAACTATTTAAAGAAATTCCCGAAGGAAAAAGTGATTTTAGTAATGATTTTATTCCTAAATTACTTAACTCTAGATATAATCTTTATGCTTTTAACCTTAATAAAATAGTATTGCCAATCGATACTCCAGAGAGACTTAATCAGGCTTTAAATAGTTATCAATAAATTATGAATATGAATGTAAAAATTTTTGCGGATGGCGCAAAAAAAGATGAAATTTTTGAAATGGATAAAAGGTCTTATATCTCTGGTTTTACTACAAATCCCACTTTAATGAAGAAAGCTGGGATTAAGGACTATAAAGCTTTTTCTCTAGATATCCTCTCAGAGATTAAAAGTAAACCAATCTCTCTTGAAGTTTTTTCTGACGATTTTGAAGTCATGGAGAAACAAGCATTAGAAATTTCTTCTTGGGGAAAAAATGTGTATGTAAAAATTCCAATAACAAATACAAAGGGAGTTTCAAGCAAACAATTAATAAAGAAACTTAGCGAAAAGAAAGTAAAGTTAAACGTAACTGCAATTATGACTTCAAAACAGGTTGAAGAAATAATTCCGTCTTTAAAAGAATCTCATGGAGCGTTTATCTCCATATTTGCTGGAAGAATAGCGGATTCTGGAATAGATCCCCTGAACACAATGGTTGATTCCTTAAAACTATTAGAACAAAACAAGAATCTTGAAATGATTTGGGCAAGTCCTAGGGAACTTTATAATGTTGTGCAAGCAGACGAAATCGGTTGTCACGTTATTACTGCTACGAGTGATATTTTAAATAAACTATCTACTTTGGGAAAAGACTTAAATGAATTTTCTCTTGAAACCGTAAAAATGTTTTATCAAGATGCTCTCGAGGCAGGTTATAAAATATAGTTTGGTCGATGAATTCTTCTTATGATTGGATTGTTATAGGAGGAGGTATTTCCGGTATAGCAATTTCAGAAATTTTAACAAGAGAAAATAAGTCAGTTTTACTTCTGGAAAAAAACAGTGAGCTTGCTTCTGAGACAAGCAAAGATTTTCATGAATGGGTTCATTCTGGCGCTTTATATACTTTGGTTCCTGACAACTTGCTTACTCTAAGATATTTACTAGGCGCTACAGATGATTTAATTGAGTATTATTCTTCCTTCCCTAATATGAATTTGCTCGCTGGAGAAAGCGGCATAAATATCAAAAAAAAGGGATGGTTTAACAACGATAGAATTGAATTCAGGTACAAAGCTCACAAGTTAAACCCGGTATGGCTTTCAATGGTATCCAGATCAATTTCAATTATTGAGCTTTTGAAGAAACATGATTGGTTAAGAAGAAGAGCAGGTTCAGAATACGGAAGTTCTAAAGTTAAAATTTCCTACAGGTTCTCAAAAATAGTTGAGTTGTTAAATAATAAAGATAATTTTTACTCCATAGAAAGTCCAGACTTTACTATGAACTCTAGAGAGTTATTAAAAGATATTTTATTAAATGCAACAAACAATGGATTGGAATATTCATTAAACACAAAAGTAACATCTGTTAAAGACCTTGGAAAATGCGTTCAAGTTATTGGAAATGGAAATAAATATTTATCAAAAAATGTAGTAATTACTAGCCCAGATGCAATATCAAAATTTTACAAAATTCCTATCAAAGAGAGTTATGCTCCTATGTCAATAGTTGAAGGCGTAAGTGATAATGAAGGAAGTTTCGTAGAGTTAGATTATTATGTAAAAAAATGCATAAATTTACTTAAAAAGGATAAAGGTATTGGTCAGATAGGAGGGATAACTCTTCAAAAAATGAGCCAAGTAGAAAATTATCATAAATATTTGATATCTGAACACCAGAAAAGAAATCCAAATCTAAAAGTATTAGATAGTTATGTGGGCATAAAAAAAGAATTAGTCAGTAATAAGCAAGACAGAAACTATCTCTATCATATTAATCAAAACTCATCTAATGTATTTTCTGTGGTCCTTGGTAAATTTACTTTGGCATTCAGTATGGCTCCAGAATTTTATAGAAGAATATATAATAAGAATCCTAAAAAATATTTTGAATTTAAAAATCATAATGAATATAAATCAAATATTTCTAATTCTGCTTGGCAGGAAATTGCATATAAAGAACGGAGTTAAACTTGGGACAAATAAAATTACCAAAGAAATCAATAGAATTTTTCGAAAAAAACTATCCTGAAATATTTGATACTGGGAATTTGGCAGAGGGTATCTGGAATGAAAAAGTATCAAGTTGGTGTAAAAATTATACTCAGTCACCATATTCTTTAGCATTCAATTCAAATGGATCAGGATTATTTACAATTTTAAGACTCTTAAAAAGATACAGATCTAAAGAAAATATTTTTCTTCAGTCAAATACAATGTATGGAGTAAAAACTATAGCATTAGCTTCTGGCTTAAATTTTAAAGGATTTGTAGATTGTTCCTTAGACTATTTAATGCCTACTGCTGAACAGGTTAGGGAATTTATCAAAAATTTAGAAAATCCCCACAAAAGTGTTTTTCTAATTACTCATATTGGAGGGTGGGTCAATCCAGAAATAGAAGAAATTTATGAAATATGTAAAAAAAATAAAGTTGAACTTGTTGAAGACTGCGCCCACAGTCTAGGTTCTCTTTTAAATAATAATCACAGTGGACTCTATGGACTAGCTGGAGTCTATTCTCTTTACGCAACTAAAGCTGTTCCTGCTGGAGAAGGAGGAATAATGGTGACAAAAGATGAAGAATTGCACGAAATGTGCAGGAAATTCATCATGTATGACCGATTTGATCAAGAAATAGACGTTGGCGTAAATTTAAGAATGTCAGAAATCAACGCGCTAATATGTTACGCAGTTTTAGAGGAGACAGAATCAATAATTGAAAACAAATATTTAATCTCAGATGAATACAGAAAAATTTGTAATGAAAGAGAAATAAGTTTTATAGATCCTTCATATGATGGTCAAAGATCAAATTTGTATAAATTTATTATCCTAGCGAGATCAGATACTGACTTAAAAAAATTTAACCTGATAACTAATAAAACTTCTTCTGTTTACGATTATTCTTTGGGGGACGATAAAGAAGGAATTGCAAAAAAACATGTATGCCTTCCAATTTGGTATAAACAAGAAAAGGAGAAAACATTGGCTACAGTTGAAGAGTTATCAAATATATTTTCTCTATGAATATAAATGTCTTACGAAAAAGATACAAAAAACGCATATAGAAATTTCAATAAAGCTAATGCATATAAAGATCAGTACACTGTTGGTTTTAAGTGGGCTAGATTTACAATGTGGAGACAAAAAAAAATTATTGAAGATTTTTTATCATTTTCAAATCTTAATTTGCCTAATAAGTCTATTTTGGATGTACCTTGCGGTGCAGGGTATTTAGGAAGTGTATTTTCTAAATTTAAAGCCAAGGTTTATGCTTCAGATATTTCTTTAGAAATGATGAGTCTTGGTAAAGAAGAATATTCTAAAAATAATTTTCAAGGATTTATACAAGCAGACATCACTAAGTTACCATTCTTAGATGATTCATATGAATGTAGTATCATTTTAGCATTAATGCATAGGCTGCCAAAAAATATTAGGTTACAAGTCTTAGAAGAAATTAAAAGAGTTACAAAACAAAATTTGATTATTTCTTATAGCGTGCAGAATGTTCTTCAAAAGGTTAAACAGTCTTTCATACCTTTTTTTAACCAAAAATATTTGCCAGCTCCTGAAGGAATTTCTTATGAAGAAATTTTAAATGAATTAAACAGCTATAACCTCAAAATCGTCAAGAAAAAAAGAATATTGAGTTTTCTATCTGCTAAAGTAGTTTTTTTAATCGAGGTTTAATTATAGATATATGGAAGAGAGAAAATTAAAAGAAATTGAACATTCAAGGAAAAGAAGAGAAATCCTTCAGGGTTTTGAGAGGCTTGCTGATACTCATGCAGCAGATCAGATTGACAATCTAGAAGAACTTATCAAAGACAAAGATAAATTTAATTATTATTTTGCGAATATGAAATTTTACTCAGTTACGCAATCTAGTGAAAAATATAAAGCAGATTGGATTGAAAAAGAGTGTAAATCAATACCAAATCCAAATATGTTGGATTTTGCTTGCGGAAATGGAGAAAATGGTATTTTTGCAGCATCCTGTGGAGCTAACGTAAAAGGTATTGATATTTCACCCGAGGGCGTAGAAAACGCAACAAAAAATGCAAAATCTTTTAATTTAGAAGAAAATTGTATTTTTCTTGAAATGGATGGAGAAAATATGTCTTTTGAAGATAATTCTTTTGATCTGGCTGTAGAGTATGGTGCCTTACATCATGTTGATTTAGAATCGGCTCTAAAAGAGCTTTCCAGAGTAATTAAACCAAAGGGAAAGATGATGTGTATCGAGGCATTAAGGCATAATCCTCTTATCCATAGTTACAGAAAAAGAACTCCTCATCTAAGAACAGAATGGGAAGTAGATCACATATTGGGCGTTGAAAGTTTAGAACTTATGCAAAAGTATTTTCATAAAGTTGATGCAAAATATTTCCATTTAACTTCATTGGCATTGGTTCCATTTAGAAAAAGCATTATCTTCAAAATTTTATATCCCGTTTTTGATTTCATTGACAGAATAATTCTTTCAAATAAATTTATTGGGAAATATGGATGGATCATGGCGGTAGAACTATCTGATCCAAAATAATAATTTGTATCATTCTTTTATAAAAGATTTCCTTGATTTTTTATTTTCCGTTTTAGCAATTATTCTTTTCCTGCCTATATTTTCTTTTATTTTTATAATTATTAAATTAGAAAATCCATTGGAGTCAGCTTTTTACACAGGAGAAAGAATAGGTAAAAATGATAAACCTTTTAAAATGTACAAATTCAAAACTATGAAAAAAGGATCAGAAAAGTATGGATTTTCAACAGCTTTAGGAGATGAAAGGCTTACAAAGATAGGATCGTTTCTAAGAAAATACAAACTAGATGAACTACCTCAATTCATAAATGTTTTAAGAGGAAATATGTCTTTCGTAGGCCCAAGACCACAAGTATCTTTTTATACAGATAAATATAATTCTCAACTAAAGAAAATTTTATCAGTTAAGCCTGGAATTACAGATCTTGCTTCAATTTATTTTTCAGACATGGATGCCATCTTAGGTGAAGGGAATGTAGAAAATAAATATGCAAATGAAATTGAGCCTAAAAAAAATATTTTGAGATTAAGATATGTAGAAAATAGATCTTTTTCCTTAGATTCTAAGATTTTTTTGACCACAGTACTTATGACTTTAGGAATAAAAAAATCTTTTTTCACTTCTATAGATAAATTAAATGATGTTCCAAAAATTTAGAGGGATAAATTTCTCAAAAATTTGTTTTGGATGTGAACCACTTGGAGGTTTTAATTGGGGCAATATAAATTTAAGTCAAATAGAAGAAGCAATAAGCATATCAATTGACTCAGGTGTTAATTTTTTTGATACCGCTGACGTATATGGGTTAGGTTTATCAGAAAAAAGGCTTTCTAGAATTCTCGGTGAAAAAAGACATGACATGATTATTGCAACTAAAGGAGGAGTTTCTTGGAAAAAAAAAGGTTCAAAAATAATTACCTGCAGAAACATGTCCGCTGAATATATTCGACTTGCTGTAGAGGGAAGCTTGAAAAGACTCAGAATAGATATTTTACCAGTCTATTTCATTCATTGGCCAGATAATAAAAGTGATATTTTAGAAACATTTTCATTACTAGCTAAGCTTCAGGAAGAACAAAAAATTGGCTTAATAGGCTGTTCAAATTTTTCCTATGAAGAGATACAAAAGGCTTTAAAGGTAAGTGATATTTCATTAATTCAAGCTCCTTTAAATATCATAGATGGAATGCCAGATAAAAAAATATTAAAACTCTGTAAGAAAAAAGATATAAAAATTGTAGCGTATAATGTTTTATTTTCTGGCTTACTAAGCGGAAAATACAACGAAGATACAAAGTTTTTAAAAAACGATAGGAGATCAAGACTAAAGTCTTTTTCAAAAAAAAATCTTAAGGAACACTTTAAGATCATAAATAAATTAGAAGAAAAATCTGAAAAATCTAATCAAAGTTTATTGAAATTATCATTAAATTGGCCCTTTAAAAATGAAAACGTTTTATCGTTAATAACCGGCATAAAGAATTCAGAGCAAATAAAAGAAAACGTAATGGCACTAAAAAAATAAAAAGATTATGAGTAAGAAAAATACTTGGATGCTTAATGATCTTGTTAATCCAAAGAAATATAAAGGAGAATTAAATTTTGATAAATACAAATTAAATTTTCTGAAATCCTCTTATGAATCCATGCTTCTTATAAGAAAGGTAGAGGAAAAAATAGCTCTCGAAAGAGAAAAAGGCACAATTGGTGGGCCTGTTCATCTTGGAGCTGGACAAGAGGCCATAGCTGTAGGTGTTTCAAGAAATTTAACTTCTAAAGATAAGATTTTTGGTGCACATAGATCACATGCTCATATCCTTGCAATGGATCCCTGCATATATGAACTTTTTGCGGAAGTTTTAGGAAAGGATACTGGTCTTTCAAAAGGAATGGGCGGCTCTATGCATTTAATAAATCAAAAAATAGGTTTTTTTGGATCGGTTCCTATTGTAGCCGGAACAGTTCCTATTGCAGTTGGATCTTCATTTAGTTATCTAAAAAAAAATAATAAAAATATTTCTGCTGTATATCTTGGAGATGGCGCAATGGAGGAAGGGGTCGTTCATGAGTCATTAAATCTTTCAAAGATTCTAAATTGCCCTACTTTATTTGTAATAGAAAATAATTTATTTTCTAGTCATATGCACATTTCTTTAAGACAGCCTAAATTTTCGACCTCCAGATTTGCTGAAGCAAATAATATTGAATACAAAATTGTTGATGGAAATAACATCATAGAGGTCTTCGAATCATCAAAGTATTTAATTGAAAAGATAAGAGAGGGGGATGGCCCTAAATTTTTAGAGGCTGTAACGCATAGACATTATGGTCACGTTGATTGGAGGAAGGATGTTGATGTTGGAGTAAATAGGTCTGAACAAGATCTTAATGATTGGAATGATCGTGATCCTATTTCAAGATTAGAAAAAACTTTGTTAAAAAATTTTAAGAACTTTAAACTGAAGAATATTTCTAATTTAGAAAAAAAAATAGATCAAGAAATTAATAATGCTTGGGAAAAAGCTCTTAAAGATCCTTATCCGAAGAAAAGTGAACTTTTAAAAAGGGTTTATTTTAAACCATGAAGACTAAGGAAACATACGGATCAGCAATAAGAATTGCTTTTGAGTATCTTTTGGAGAATTACCCAGAAGTTTTTGTGATTGGCCAAGGATTATGGTCTCCCTGGTATGTAGGAAATACAATGCAAGATTTAGATAAGAAATTTGGAGAGAATAGAATTATCGATACGCCAGTTTCTGAATCCGCCGTTACTGGATTTTCTGTGGGAGCTTCTTTATCAGGTTTTTTACCAATAGTTGTTCACCCAAGAATGGATTTTATGCTTTATGCGATGGATGCCATAGTGAATCAAGCTGCTAAATGGTCGCATATGACAGGAGGACAAGCTAATCCTGCTTTGACAATAAGAGCAATTATCAACAGAGGAGGAGAGCAAGGAGCTCAGCATTCTCAATCTCTTCATTCCTGGTTCTCTCATATTCCAGGTTTAAGAGTCCTTATGCCTTCTTCAGTAAAAGATGCAAGGGATATGTTGATTGCCTCTGCATTATCAAAAGATCCAGTAATATATATAGATGACAGATGGCTTTATGATCAATCAGATGAATTAGGAGAAATTAAAGTTCTCGATATCAAAGACTTCAAACCAAAAATTTTTTCAAAAGGAAATGATATTACAATTGCAGCAACAAGTTATTCTTTTTTTCTAGCAAAAAAGGCTTCAAAAATTCTTCTTAAAAAAGGAATATCTGCAGAATTAATTGATATTCGAACATTAAACCCCTTTGATCCTAGAACTATAGTTAAATCAGTTTCTAAAACTGGGAGACTTGCTGTGATAGACGGTGGTTGGAAAAATAGCGGTTTTTCTTCTGAAGTCATATCGTCTGTCTTAGAAGAAGTAAGTTTAGATAAACTGATTAAAAACCCATTGAGGGTTACTCTTCCAAATGCTCCTGCTCCATCATCAAGAGGTCTTGAGGAAATTTATTATCCAGATGAAAAGTTAATTTCAAAAGAAATTTTACAAAAACTATTTGATTGATTTGATCTAATTATTTTTTATAGATTCAAATAATATTTTTCTAGCTTCTTCAAATTCTTCTTTAGAAATTAAATTTTTAATTTCTTTTTTTAAAGAAGCTAATCTATTTAGAGTAAATTTATTCTCAATTGCTTTTTTTATAGATAAATGTTCTGTTTCAAGAAAATTTTTGTTTATTAAAAGTTCCTCTGTCATTTTTTCTCCTGGCCTCAATCCAGAGTAAACAATTTCTATGCCGTCAGATACTCCCTCTAAAGAAACTGAATTACCAGACAATCTAATCATTCTTTCTGCTAATTCTTTAATCTTTATAGGATTTCCCATATCTAAAAAGAATACTTCTCCGCCTTCTGCCATAGCTCCAGATTGAATTACAAGACTTGAAGCTTCTTTAATTGTCATAAAATATCTATTTACATCTTTGTCTGTGACCGTAACAGGTCCTCCCGACGATATCTGTTCCCAAAAAAGAGGAACTACTGAACCAGAAGAATTTAAAACATTACCAAATCTTACCATTGAAAAGATTGTTGAACTTTCCTTGTGGTCACTGAAAGCCTGTAGTGACAACTCGGCAAGTCTTTTTGTAGCTCCCATTAAATTTGGAGGGTTTACTGCTTTGTCGGATGAAATTAATACAAAATTACGAACTTTATTTCGTAGAGCAAGCTCGCAAAAATCAAATGTAGCAAAGAAGTTATTTTCTAAAGCAGCCTGAAAATTTTCTGTTTCTTCTAAAAGAGGAACATGTTTGTATGCAGAAGCATGAAAAATTGTATCAACATTATTTTTAAGAAGCAGTCTCTCTAAATTACTTTTTTTTCTTATATCCATAAGTACAAAAGACATGGAATCAAAGTTTTTATAATTTTTTAATTCTTCTTTCAAAGAGAAAAGATTAAATTCAGAATGATCAATCAATATCAACTTAGTAGGTTTTAAATTTGCTACTTGATAAGAAATTTCTGACCCAATAGATCCTCCAGCACCGCTGATAAGAATAACTTTATCTTTTATATTTTTTGATAATAAATAATCATCGGGCTCACTAATTTTTCTATCAATAAGATCGGATAAACTTATTTCATTAATTGTTAATTTTGTATTCAATACTCCATAATTATTAGGGATTGTTTTTACATGAACTTCAAATTTTTCAAGATTAGAAATAATTTCCTTTCTTTTGTTTGCGGAGATATTCACTATTGCAAAAATAACTAAAAGATTAGGATATTTGCTTTTAAGACCTTTTAATTTTTTTAAATCTCCTAAGACTTTATAACCTAACAAATTAAAATTCTTTATTTGCATATTGTCATCAATAAACCCAATTAAATTATATTTAGAATTCTGTATGAGAGATGCAGCAGTTTCGATACCAGCTTGACCAGCTCCATAAATTAAAATAGGTTGAGAGCTACTTTTAGGTTTTATTGATAAAAAAGAGAATGCTATAGATCTTAATACTATTAAATTAAAAAAAGAAATAAGAAAAATTAAAGCTCCAGCTCTTATGCAATCTAATATCGTTGAGCCATTTAAATAAATTTCTAACGTCACCATTGAAGAAAATAGAAAAAGTATAAAAATTCTATCTAGTCCTATTAAATCAAATGCACCAGAAGTTCTAAAAAAAGACTTATATCCGTTAGAAATATAGATTAATGTTAAACATAAAAGATTGATTAATATAAAGCTCAAAATTTCAACCGACATGATAATTTGAAGAGCTGGAAAATTTTGAAAATTTAAAATTTTATAATCATTAATTATAAACCCAAGAAATAAAAGCACATATGTAGAGTTTAATATCAAGATATCTGATAAAACCTGAACGATAATTTTTTTTCTCCTAGATAGAGAAACCAAATACTTTCTTATTTGTTTAAACTTTGTTTTTAATTTACTAAATCTTATATTATAGACCTTTATCTTCTGGAGGCTTTCAAATTAATTATTCATTAAATAAGGTAGTAATTCCTATAGCAGGCTTGGGAACAAGGCTTCTTCCTGCAACTAAAGCTATTCCAAAAGAAATGATGCCAATAGTATCAAAACCTATAATTCAATATGTTGTGGAAGAAGCTTTGGACGCAGGTTTTAAAGAGATAATTTTTGTAACTCATTCAAGCAAATCTTCTGTGGAAAATCATTTTGATGCAAGTTTTGAACTTGAAGCAACCTTAGAAAAGAGGGTAAAAAGAACATTATTAAAGGAAATTAAATCTATCTCAAATTTAAAAGTTAATATCCAAAGCATTAGACAGGGACATGCCAGAGGGCTAGGGCACGCAATTCTTTGTGCTAAACCAATTATCCAAGGCGAACCTTTTGCAGTAATGCTGCCAGATATGGTTATTAAGAATGCCGCATCAAATAAAAATCTTTCTAAAATGAAAAAAGACTTCGAAAAATCTGCTAGTTCACAAATCCTTTTAGGAAAGGTTGACAAGAAAGAAGTATCTCAATATGGAATTGCAAAAATATCGGATAAAAGGGTTTCACAAATTATTGAAAAACCTTCTCCTAAAAAGGCAACATCAAATTTATTCGTTGTAGGAAGGTACGTCTTTGAAAACAGTATTTTTAAATATTTATCTAAGTCTAAAGTATCTAAATCAGGTGAAATTGAACTTACAGAAGGAATTCAGAAATTTATAAATGCTGGTAATGATTTACATGTTTCTCATTTGTCTGGAAAAGCTTTTGATTGTGGAAATAAGCTAGGTTACCTAAAATCCGTAGTTGAATTCGCTCTTGATGATAAAATGATAGGTAAAGAATTTAAATCTTTTTTAGCAAAACTCTATGCAAAATAAAAAAATAGCCGTTGTAAGTGGCGGTTTTGATCCTATACATAGCGGACATATAGCATATCTAAATGCTGCTAAGAGTTTTGGAGATACCTTAGTTGTTCTTCTAAATAGCGATGATTGGTTGACAAATAAAAAGGGAAAATTTTTTCTTCCTTTCGTTGAAAGAAAATTAATTTTAGAAAATTTAGAAATTGTAGATTTGGTAATAGGCTTTAAAGATGATGATAAAAACTCATGTATTAACGGCTTGAAGGATTTAAAAAAAAAATATCCCTCAGAAGAAATATATTTTTGTAATGGAGGAGATAGAACGAAACAAAATATTCCAGAAATGTCTGTGAAGAATATTAATTTTGAATTTGGAATAGGAGGAAAAGATAAAAAAAACTCTTCAAGTAATATTTTAAAAAATTGGAATTATTCCAAAGAAGAAAGAGTGTGGGGAGACTTTTATAATCTTTTTTTAGATGAAAATATAAAAGTTAAGGAATTAATACTCTATCCAAAAAAAGGCATGAGTTTTCAAAAACATCGTTACAGAAATGAGATTTGGTTTATAAGCAAAGGAGCATGCATCGTAAACCATAGCAAAACCAATGAAGTTAATAAAAAAGAACATAAGTTAAATAGAGAAGATATTTTTTTGTAAAAAAAAATGAATGGCATCAATTAGTAAATCCATATGATGAAATATGTAAAATTATTGAAATTCAATATGGAGAAAAAGTTGACGAAGAAGATATTGAAAGACTGTATTACTTTGACGAAAAAAAATAAATAATATGTCATTTTTTTCTTTTTTTAGAAGATATTTAAAGAAAAAAAAATCCTTATTTTTTGTTTCAGATAAAAAAAGCTTAAAAATAATGGATATTGATCTCTCAGAGTCTAAAATTATTGGTATAGATACTGAATTTGACTGGAGGACGACTTATTTTCCTATTCTTTCTATAGTTCAAATATCAACATTAAATCATCTTTATTTAATAGATTGTCTTAAGGTAGATCCTAAAATCACTTTAAAAAAATGTATTGAAAATAAAAATGTCCTAAAAATATTTCATTCAGCAAGAAGTGATACAACAGTTTTAAGTAAATGTCTTGAATGTAAAACAAAAAATGTTTTTGATATTCAAGTTGCTGAAAAGTTTTTAGAAAATGGAGAGCCAAAGGCATATGGCAAGATAGTAAAAAAATATTTTGGAATAGACTTAAAGCAATCAGAAACAAACTCTAACTGGCTTAAGAGACCTTTGACTGAAAATCAAATTAGTTATGCTTTTGAAGACGTAGATTTTTTAATTGATATATATTATTTTCAGAAAAAAAAGTTGATACGTAATGCGCTATTTGAAAAAGTATTACAAGTATCCAAAAAGGAAGCAGACTTAGGGAATGAATCTTTGAAGAAGCTTAGAATTGAAAAAAAACAAAAGAAATTATCGAATAGAAATATAAATATTTTTAAATGGCGTGAGGAAATTGCTGAAGCTCAAAATATTCCCCCAACTTATATTTTTCATGACAAAGATCTAATAAAATTATCAAAAATAGCCCGTAATGATAATTCTTCAAAAAAACAAATTATGACAATTATTGGAGATACTAGATTAACAGAAGATTTTATATCAAAATTTTTATGATTTTTTATTGGCTCTTATATTTATTTTTTTCTTTTCTGATTGCTTACTTCTCTACTTTCTTTGCTAAAAAAAGATTTTTAAAAATTTTACTTTTTAGTACTTTTTTATCTTGTTTAGCTTCATTTTGGTTTAAGACTCCAAGAGATGATTCCTTAGTACCAATAATTTCAATATTTTTTTTAGAAAGTACAATTTTAGAAAACAATGGATATTTGAGAATCCTCAGACCGTTAGGACTCTTTTTTCTATTGATATTTATATCTTCTTTAATTTTTTGGAAAAAAAAACCTAAAAATTAATAATTTTTGTTCTTAGATTTTTTAGATCAACAATTCCAACTTGATTTTTTCCTTCCATAATTCCAGCACATTCTCCTGGGTTAAAGATAATACAATTCATTTTTTTTTTCTAATCTGTATCGATGAGTGTGACCATGCAAAATTAAATCATTTTGCTCAATCATTTTACAATCTATTAATTCGGGATGATGAAGGATGAGAATATTTTTATGATTTAAACTTAAAGAGTGAGGTTCATCAAATAATTTGCAGTCAAACTTTTTTGAAGCTTCTTCAAGATCATTTCTTTCTTCAATGTCGTTGTTACCAAATACTGCGATGAGAGGGCAGTTCAATTCATTAAAAGCTATAAGAGATTTAGGAAGAGATATATCGCCGGTGTGCACTACTAAATCTGCACTATTTTCGGTAAAAATAGCGCAGATCTTTTTTATATTTTTTAGATTATTATGCGTATCGCCAGTTACGCCAAGAATCACTGAATCAGACTTTTTCTAGAATATGGATCCCACATGCAGTTCCTAAACCAATAACATGAGTCATGCCTAGCCTAGCTCCTTCAACTTGCCTATCGCCAGCTTCTCCTCTTAAATGCGTACAAACTTCATAAATGTTAGCTATTCCAGTAGCACCTAAAGGATGACCTTTAGAAAGAAGACCTCCAGAAACATTCACAGGCACCTTACCTCCAAGTTGAACATGACCTTCATCGATCATTTTACCTGCATCTCCATCCTTACATAATCCAAGATTTTCATAGTGCAGCATCTCTGCAGTTGCAAAACAATCATGAAGCTCTACAAGATTTATATCTTCTGGACCGACGCCAGCCATTTCGTAAGCTTGTTCAGCTGCTAATCTAGTACAAGCATTAACGTCAGGCATCACTAAATCCCTGTCAGTATAAGGGTCGCTGGCTAATGCAGATGCTCTTACCTTGACTGCTCTATTCATACCTAACTCTTTAGCCTTTTTTTCAGATACAAGGACAGCTGCTGCTGAGCCATCTACATTAACTGAACACATTAGTTTTGTATTTGGATAAGATATCATTTCGGCATTCATTACAACATCTAAAGGAGTCTCAATTTGATACATTGCTTTAGGATTCATTGTTGAATGATGATGATTTTTAACTGAGATTTTTGCAAATTGTTCAAAAGAAGTTCCATGCTCTTTAGAATGCTCCATTCCAGCTTCAGCAAAAACACAAGGCATAGTTCCTGAGCCTAATAAACCTTCTTTAGGAATTCCATCTCCTCCTCCAGCACCACCTAAAAGTCCTTTGCCCATTTGTTCAACACCTACAGCAAGAACTACGTCGTAAATTCCAGCTTTAATAGACATCCAAGCTTCTCTAAATGCAGTAGCTCCAGTCGCACACGCATTGGCACAATTAACTACAGGAATTCCTGTTTGACCAATTTCTTGAAGAATCCTTTGACCAACCATTGCATTAGCTTGTCCTAAATTTCCACAATACATAGCTTGCATATCTTTGATTGTTAAACCGGCATCATCCAATGCCATTAATGCAGCTTCAGCTCCAATATTGGGCACAGTCCTGTCTGGAAATCTTCCAAACTTTATCATGTCAACTCCTAAAACATATACATCACTCATAATTTCTCCTCTTTAAATTATATTTAAACTGGTTCAAAGAAATAACTCAAGTAAGAGTTTCCTTCTTTATCCTTTCTTCCCAAAGCATCTTGATATGTTAATTTCACTTTCATGCCAAAATCTATTTTTTCAGGATCTGGTTCAATATTGATTAAATTTCCTTTTACGGTACCTCCTCCGTCTAAATCTACAATTGCTGAAACATATGGAACATCAATACCTGGAAAAGATCTATAAACTACTGAAAAAGAATGTAAAACTCCTGTTTCTTCCAATCTAACAGTTGAGATTTTATCTCTTGCAAAACATTTTGAACAAACTGATCTTTCACCAAGAAAAACTGCTCCACATTCTCCACACTTATGCCCTTCAAGATAAGGATCTCCATCATTTGGAATTTTTAGATAACTTACTGCTGGTAAATTTTTTTCTGCCACTTGTCTATCTCCCTTAATTTAAAGTACATTGAACCAAAAAAAATAAGAAATATAAACATTAAATTATGAGTATTTGGGGTGGAATAACTGGCGGTTTACTTGGGTTTGTAGTTTTGGGACCAATCGGCGCTTTAGTCGGAAGTGTTATTGGTTCAAATATATCTTCAGGATCAATAAAAAGAAGACCAAATAATTTTGATCAACAAGTTACTTTTTTTGCAGCTTTATTTGCTTGTCTTGCAAAAATAGCAAAGGCTGATGGAAGAATTGATGAAGCTGAGATAAAAAAAATAGAGGAAATCATTTCTAGTAAATTAAATCTCAACAGAGAGCATAGAAATTTTGCAATCAATATATTTCAAAAAGCAAAGGATGATAATGTAAGTTTTGAAGCTTATGCATCGAATCTTTATCAGGTTCTATCTTCAAGCCCTAATTCACTATTGGTTTTTTATGAAATACTCTTTGAGTTAGCTCTAGCTGATGGAATTCTTCATCCTAACGAAGATGCTCTTTTAAAAAAAATTCCAAGGATTTTTAATTTTGATGACAAAGTTTATAAGTCTCTTCATGAAAAATTTGTAGATAAAATAAATGATTACTTCAAAACACTAGGGGTAAATGAAAACACCTCTTTTAGTGAAATAAAAAAAGTTTATTTAAAAAAAAGAAAAGAGTTCCACCCCGATACTCTTATTGGCAAAGGTCTTCCTGAAGAATTTATTGAAAAAGCTAAAGAGAAATTCATTGAAATACAAGAAGCTTACGAAGAATTAGAAAAAAGATATCAAAAATGATAATTTAGCATTATGAACTTAATTAAAACTGCTCTCTTTAAAATGGATGATTTCCTAAAAAGTCTCGTCTTTTTAGATTTTATAATTTTATTCATAATTAGAATTTATCTTTTTTTTATTTTTTGGGGAGCTGGCACTTCATCCAATAAACTGTCTTGGAACGACGGAATACCAATTATTAATCCAAGATTTGCTGAATTTTTAGGACCTGGAGGGACTGATAATTTAAATTTTATCTTTCCAACTTTCTTTGCTTGGCTTGTAATACTAGCAGAAGCTGGAGGCGCTGTTCTTCTATTGTTAGGTCTATTTACCAGATGGGCAAGCGTTCCCATTATTTTTGCTATGTTTATTGCGGCTTATTTTCACTTTCCAAATGGTTGGAATGCCGATGCAGGTGGTTATGAAATGGCAGCTACATATATTGTTATTCTTGCAATTCCTCTTATTTATGGAGGGGGTAACTATCTTTCTTTGGATTACTGGGTAAGAAGAAGATAAGTGATTGAAAAGGGCAAAGTTTTTCAAGAACCATTCCTTGAGATATTAAAAATTCTTGAAGAAGCTGAATCTGCAAATCTTGTTGATTGGAATGCCATGAATATTGCATCTGTAGATCAAAGGAATCAACCTAGTTCAAGAATGGTTCTTTTAAAAAAAATATCTGACGAGGGGTTAGTCTTTTATACAAATTATAATAGC
>VMHT01032700.1_pt1 | contig 60895 bp, 73 predicted proteins | sample 4693611 | NCBI WGS metagenome assembly VMHT01 (sample SAMN12280063, study PRJNA550983) | marine metagenome | isolation source: seawater sampled from same location over 5 years 0.02-0.2 micron viral filtrate | place: USA: collected off the coast of southern California halfway between the port... ...
ACCTGATGGTAACACACCTCATAAGATGAGTGAATGGCGTGGTTATGACCACGATTATTCAGCAACAACCGCTCCAAGTGTTTCAACTGGAATATGTGGTTGGAATAGTACAAATAACTGGATAGACGCCCTTGGAAGCGTAAGTAGTGATGGTGGAGCAACTATAACACAAAGAGGGTTTGTATACTCAACGTCCAACACATCGCCAACAACAGGTAACTCTGCTATGAGTTCTGTTAGTGGAACAACAGGTGCTATGAGTGCTACTATATACGTGATTCAAAATTCATCATCATATAATATGTATGTTAGAGCTTTTGCTACAAATAGCGTTGGGACAAGTTATGGAATAACTAGAACTGTAACTATACCAGCGAGTAGAGGTGGTGGGTTCATTAGTCCTTAATAAAAAATTCGTATATTTGCAATATAAATATTTAAGTTATGAATATATCATATGAATGGAAGATTACGGCTTTGAAGAAAGCACCATCACTAGACGAATTGTCAGATGTAATCACTCACGTAAGATTTGACTATACTGGAACCGACGCTGATTCTGGTGAGTCATACACATTTAGTGGCGCATGCCCTATATTACCTCCAGACCCTAATGTATTTACTCCTCTAGCAGAGGTTTTAGAGTCTGATGTAATTTTATGGGCACAAGCAAACCATCCAACAGACCACATGAATTCTGTTATAGAGAAAGCAATATCAGATAAGGTTACTCCTAAAAATGAAGAGGTAAGTACCGATGAGGTTTCATGGTTGACATCTATAGAAGAACAGGTAGAGGATTCTACAGAAGAATAATAACAATTAAAATTAAATAAAATGGCAAAGTCAGTTAAGGATATTCCTGTCCAAGCAACAGTTCAAATCAACGAAGAAACACTTAAAAGTATTCGTGAAATCAGACAAAAACAATCTAACATACAGTTAGAAGTAGGCGCTTTAGAAGCTCAAAAACATCTCGCTCTTCACAAACTACATCAAGAAGGAGATGAATTGCAGACTATCATGGTTGAGCTTGAAAAAGAGCACGGTAAGGGAAGTATCAATCTAGATACAGGTGAACTTACTTTAGATTCGACTGAAAATGGAAATTCGTAAAATATCAATAGGGGCAGATTACAAAAGTAGTGCTATGCATTACATCTTAGGACAAGATGTTTTGAATGGCAGTCATTCTATTCATCTTATTGATTTCAATAAAGAAAAAGAGTCGTATCTTATATATATTGAAAAAGATAACGAGGTTTTTCTTTGGAAGGAGTTTAATAAAAACATACCTGTTTCTATAGAATATAATATATTCTTTTAAAATGAAGTCACCTTATTACTTTATTGTAAAACCTATTGGAGGTGAATACAATAACGAAATAGAGTTGTCTGGTCAAAAAGTGATTGTGAACTCCACAGTGGAAAATCATAAACACGTAAACAGATACGCAGAGGTAATTTATCTTCCAGAAAGATACAAAGGAACAATATCTGTTGGAGATAAGATAATCGTCCATCATAATATATTTAGGATATATTACGACATGAAGGGTCGACCAAAAAAATCTCCCAACTATTTTAAGGATGGCTTGTATTTTATAGATGAATATCAGTTTTATTTATACAACAACGGTACTGAGTGGAACTCTGTAGGTGACTACTGTTTCGTAAAACCAATTGATAAGGAAAACTCTTATCTTTACGAAGAGGGTTATGAGGATAACACAGGTTATGTAGTTTACTCCAACAGCAGTCTTAAGGATTTAGGTGTTTTTGAGGGTAGTAAAATAAACTTCTTAAAAGACAGTGAATACGAATTCGATATAGATGGAGAGACACTTTATAGAATGAGGTCATCTGATATATGTGCTATAATATGACAAATATAAAAGACATAAAAGAAAGAATTATAAAAGCTGGTCATGAAGCTGTAAATCAACTTATTAGGGTTGCTGAAGAAGAAATAATAAAACCAGACCCAGAAGATGAGTTAGCTGCAGATAGGTTAAAAAATGCAGCAGCTACAAAAAAGCTAGCTATCTTTGATGCGTTTGAAATTCTAAACAGAATAGAAAACGAAAAGAATATGCTTGAAAACCCAGAAGAGGAAAAGAAGAAATTAACTGGAGGATTTGCTGAAAGAAGGTCTAAATAATGATTTACTCTGTGTAGTAGAAGGATTCATTCCTGAGAAGGTAATGAAAAAAAAGAACGCAAAAAAATCATTCAAATATGGCTATGACAAAGAGTTAGATTTAATCGTAATATCTAAAGACGGAACTGTTGGAGATGTAGTTCAAATAAACAACCTCAACATTGCACTTCCCAAAAAACCAATAAATATACATAAAAGGTCATTAGATAAAAAAGACCAATATTGGGAGGCTTCAGAATACTCAAAAGCACTTAAACCACTACAAATTATATTTCAATGGAATGAAATGAATAAGGATTTCAAGGAGACTTGGATTCCTTACATTGAAACCGAGTTCGATAGAAGAGAAAATGGGTTTTGGTTTATGAATAACGGAAACCCAGTGTACATAACTGGTACACATTACATGTACTTGCAATGGACAAAGATTGATGTAGGAAGGCCAGAATACAGGGAGTCTAATAGAATATTTTTTATTTATTGGGAAGCTTGTAAGGCAGATAATAGGTGTTATGGAATGTGCTATTTAAAAAACAGACGTTCAGGTTTTTCATTCATGTCTTCCTCAGAAACAGTTAACCAGGCAACAATAACATCAGATTCAAGATTTGGAATACTTTCCAAAACAGGTAGTGACGCAAAAAAAATGTTCACAGACAAGGTAGTTCCTATTTCTGTAAATTACCCATTTTTCTTTAAACCCATACAAGATGGTATGGATAGGCCAAAATCGGAGCTAGCTTATAGGGTTCCAGCATCTAAACTTACAAGAAAGTCGATGTCGGAACTAAAGCCAAACAGTGACTTACAGGGTTTAGATACTACAATTGACTGGAAAAACACAGGCGACAATAGTTATGATGGGGAAAAGTTAGCTCTTCTTGTACATGATGAAAGTGGAAAATGGGAAAAGCCAGATAACATACTTAATAACTGGAGAGTTACAAAAACTTGTTTAAGATTAGGAAGCAGAATTATTGGAAAATGTATGATGGGTTCCACTTCAAACGCCTTGGATAAAGGAGGTGAGAACTTTAAAAAATTATACTACGATTCAGACCCATCCTCTAGAAACTCCAATGGACAAACAAAGAGCGGTCTTTACAACTTATTTATTCCAATGGAATGGAATATGGAGGGGTTTATTGACATGTACGGTCAACCTGTGTTGGAAACTCCGAAATCACCAATAGTTAGCACCAATGGTGATTACATTCACCAAGGAGCTTTAGAATATTGGCAAAATGAAGTAGATAGCCTCAAGAACGACCCAGATGCTCTAAATGAATATTATAGGCAATTCCCAAGAACAGAGTCTCATGCGTTTAGAGATGAATCTAAAAACACAATATTTAATTTAACAAAAATATACGAACAGATTGATTATAACGATTCTTTTGCTATAAAATCAACAGTGTCAAGAGGTAATTTTCATTGGAAAAACGGATTGAGAGACACTGAAGTTGTTTTCTCTCCAGACGTAAAGGGTAGATTTTTTGTTTCTTGGATTCCACCCAAAGGATTAATTAATAATGTGGTTGAAAAGAATGGAAGAAAACATCCAGGAAATGCACATATAGGTTCTTTTGGAGGGGATTCATATGATATATCAGGAGTTGTCGGTGGTGGTGGTTCCAAAGGCTCTGTTCATGGAATGACTAAATTTCATATGGAAGATGCGCCAACAAATATGTTTTTCTTAGAATACATATCAAGACCGCAAACAGCAGAGATATTTTACGAAGATGTTTTAATGGCTCTGCACTTTTATGGTATGCCTATATTGCTTGAGAACAACAAGCCTAGAATTTTATATTATTTAAAAGAAAGAGGATACAGAGCATTTTCAATAAACAGACCAGATAAACACAGAAACATATTGTCAAAATCAGAAAAAGAGCTGGGCGGAATACCTTCTTCTAGCGCTGTAATTTCTGTTCACGCAGAAAACATTGAAAGCTATATTGAAAATTATGTTGGCGTTCTAAGAGATGAGGGAAATACAGACTACGGAAGTTGCGGAAATATGTTTTTTAACAGGACTCTTTTAGACTGGGCTAATTATGATATAAACAATAGAACAAGGTTTGATGCCACGGTTAGCTCTGGTTTTGCTATAATGGCAAATCAATCCACAAAGAATATAGGTCGAGAAAAACGTAATCAAATAAATCTTAACTTTGCCAAATACAGTAACAAAGGTTTTGTTAGTGAAATTATTAAATAAATATGATAAATAAGCCAAAATTCAATTCGGGTGGTGGTTTTCCAAATCAATTTGTGCCAGACGTAGAGAAAGACTCTTATGAGTATGGACTGCGAGTTGGTCATGCTATAGAGTCTGAATGGTTTTCTAGGGATAACGGAACAAGTATGTATGGAGAAATACGTTCTGAGTTTCTAAAAAGAAGACTTTATGCAAGAGGTCAGCAGCCAGTAGAAAAATACAAAAATGAGCTATCTGTCAATGGAGACCTTTCTTACTTGAATTTAGATTGGACACCTGTCCCTATTATACCTAAATTTGTAGATGTTGTTGTAAACGGTATACAGAATAGACTTTTAGATGTTAAAGTAGAAGCTGTAGATGACTTGTCTTCTTTAAGGAGACAGATGTTCAGAAGTGAAATGCAAACAGATATGATTGGTAAGGAGCTTTTGCAAAAAGTAAAAGCCGAAACTGGCGTTGATGCATTTAATATAAAAGAAGATATTGTACCAGACTCAGAGGAAGAGTTAAATCTTTATATGGATTTAAGGTATAAGCAAGCTGTAGAGGTGGCTGAAGAAACAGCTATTAAGACTCTGATGGAGCTAAATGAATATGATGAGGTTAAAAGGCGTGTAGATGAAGACAATGTTGTCTTGGGAATCTCAGCTTTAAAACACTCTTTTGATGTTCATGATGGTGTTAGAGTCGAGTATGTTGACCCATTAAACTTTGTTTATTCACCAACAGAAGACCCTAATTTCAGGGACTGTTATTATTTTGGGGAGCTTAAATCTGTTCATGTAACAGAGATTAAAAAGATAAACCCAAATCTAACTCAAGAGGATATAGAACAAATATCTAAAGTTGCAAGTAGATTTGATGGCTACAGAAGTACTCAAAATCTACAAACACAAAGTGGATTAGATAAAGCAAATGTTTCTTTGTTGTATTTTTGCTACAAAACAGACAAAGAAATAGTATATAAAGTAAAGCAAAATGACAATGGCGGTCAAAAAGCGATAAAAAAAGATGGCTCATTTAATCCTCCAGGAGACCAGGAAGAAAGATTTAAAAAAGTATCAAGAAGGATAGATGTTTGGTATGAGGGAGTTTTAGTTATGGGTACAAACCATTTACTAAAATGGGAACTTATGTCTAATATGGTAAGACCAAAATCTGCATTTCAAAGGTCTTTACCTCCATACATTGTGTCTGCTATAAAATTATCAAAAGGAAATATAGATTCTTTAGTAAAAAGAATGATACCTTTTGCTGACCAAATACAACTTACTCACTTAAAACTGCAGCAGGTAGTTGCAAAGATGATACCAGATGGCGTGTTTATTGATGCCGATGGTTTAAATAGTGTTGATTTAGGTAATGGAGCTTCTTATAATCCATCAGAAGCTTTATCAATGTATTTCCAAACTGGTAGTGTTATTGGTAGAAGCTATACTGAAGACGGAGATTTTAATAATGCAAGAGTTCCTATTCAAGAGCTAACTAGCAGTGGTTCAAACGCTAAAATACAAAGTTTAATTGGTATGTATAATTATCAATTAAACATGATTAGAGCGGTGACGGGAATCAACGAAGCTAGAGATGGAAGCAATCCTGACCAATATGCTTTGGTTGGACTCCAGAAACTTGCTGCCTTAAACAGTAACACAGCCACAAGACATGTAGTTCAGTCTGGAATAAACATAACTAAAAGACTTGCAGAAGCTCTTTCTTACAGAATATCTGATATAATGCAGTATTCTGATTTTGCAGAAGATTTTGCTAAAATGATTGGAAAGAATAACCTTGAAGTTGTTGAAGAAATAATAAGTCTTCATCTACATGACTTTGGGGTGTTTATAGAAATAGAGCCAGATGAGGAAGAAAAGCAGAGACTAGAACAAAATATTCAGCAATCAATTCAAGCGAAACAAATAGACCTTGATGATGCTATAGATATTAGGTCTGTCAAAAACTTTACTCTAGCCAATTCCCTTTTAAAGATTAAGAAGAAAAAGAAGCAAAAGGAGGATATGGATATTCAGCAAAAAAACATACAGATGCAAAGTCAAGCAAACGCTCAGTCTGCTCAAGCAGCGTCTCAAGGGAGAATACAAGAAGAGCAGCTTAAATCTGAAATGGAATCTCAATTAGCTCAGATGAAGAGTCAATTAGAAATGCAAAAAATGCAAGCTCAAAAAGAAATAGATAAAGAGATTCTTCAAATGAAGCATCAGTTCCAGTTGCAATTAAAGCAGATGGAAAAAGATATATCCTCTACTAAGGATAAATATAAAGAAGATAGAAAAGACGAAAGAACAGACAAACAAGCAACTCAGCAAAGTAAATTGATAAGACAAAGAAAACAGGACTTACCTCCTGTCGACTTTAGGGAAGCAGGTGACGCTAATCAGATTATGAGTAATTTACAAGCAACAGTAGCTCCAGAAAATGTATAGTTTTTTTGTTTAATTTTGCAGTATAAATTTTAATTTAATCTATTATGAATCAAGAGAATAATGAAGTTGATTTTAAAGTCGACTTATCAAAGCCGCCTGTAAAGGAGGATGATAGTAAAAATGTTTCGGAAGCTGAAAACACGGTTGAAGAAACGACAAAAGAACCTGAGGTTAAAGAAGAAACAGCTGTAGCTGAAGAAAGCCAAGAGGTTAAAGAAGAAATTAGCGCAGAAGCAAACGCTGATGCTGAAAAGGAAGTAGAAAACCAAGATAAAGAGGTTGTTATTTCCAAAGAAGAGATAATTGCTGAGTTCCTTACTAATAAATATAGTATGGGATTAGAGGAATTAGAAAACGTTCTTTCAAATAAGGATAGTAAAAATCAAGAACTTCCTGAGGAGGTTGAAAAATATTTACAATTTAAAAACGAAACCAAAAGAGGTTTGAAGGACTTTGTAAAAGCTAATGAAGACATTAGTGACTATAAAGAGGAAGCTTTATTGCGTGAATATTATAAACAATCAAATCCAGAGTTAGATGACTCGGATATCAGTTTTCTGATAGAAGATAGGTTTAACATTGATGAAAGTGTAGATACAGACACGGACAAAAAGAAGAAAAGTCTTGATAAAAAACAAGAGCTACATAAAGCAAAGCAGTATTTTGAGCAGACAAGGGAAAAATACAAAGCTCCACTTGAGTCAAGTTTGGAGAATTTACCCGAAGAAGCTAAAGAAGCTGTTAAGTTTTATAAGCAATATAATGATGAAAAATCTAAAGAGCAGGAGACTATAAAATCTCAAAGGGAATCTTTTGAGACTAAAACCTCAAAGTTTTTTGGCGAAGAATTCAAAGGTTTTGAATTTAAAATCGGCGACAAAACTTTAAACTTTAAGCCTAAGGATAAAAAAGAAGTTGTTGAAAAGCAAATGAATTTAAACAACTTCATACAATCTTTCTTAGACGATAAAGGTGTTTTAAAGGATGCAAAACAATATCATACGGCCCTCAATATGGCTATGAACCCAGAGGCTTACGCTAAGTTCTTTTATGAGCAAGGTAAAGCAGATGCGGTAAATCAAGTTGTAACTGATGGCAAGAATATAGATATGAATGTGCGTTCTAAAGTTGATTCATCGAAACCTGGAATGAAATTTAGAGTTGTTGATAGCAACAAAGGATTTGGTTCTGGACTGAAAGTAAGAAAAAAATAAAAACAACGCTAAAAAAACAAAAAAATGGCACAAAGTATTGATTTTAACGGAGGTAACGCATCTAACATAGGTGGGTCTACATCCCTAACACCTGCTCCAGGGAAGAGTTTAGCTAATGCTAATTACCTTTCTAACGCAGATTACACATTCGCACAACAATATTTACCAGACTTATACGAGCAAGAGTTTGAGCGTTACGGAAATCGTTCTGTAGCATCTTTCTTACGCATGGTAGGTGCTGAAATTCCTTCTTCTTCAGATTTAATCAAGTGGAGTGAGCAAGGAAGATTGCATGTACAAGCTTCTGGAGCTGTTGGTGCTAACGGAACAACTATTGACGGTCTTACCGCTCACAGTTTCCGAACAAACCAAACAATTATCATTTCAACTTCTGCTGGAGTTCAAGCTAAAGCTCTTATTACAGATGCTTCTGCTGCTGATTCTATTGAGGTTGCTACTTTTGCAACTTTAAGTCTTATCGACGAAACTTCTGCTGCTGATGGCACTGGACCTTTTGACGAAGATAATGATGTTACTATCTTTGTATTCGGTTCTGAATTCAAAAAAGGAACTGCTGGAATGGTAGGTTCTTTAGAGGCTGATTTCGAAGCTAAAGAAAACAATCCAATTATCATTAAAGACAAGTACGAAGTATCTGGTTCTGAGATGGCACACGTTGGATGGGTAGAAGTAACAACTGAAAACGGAGCTTCTGGATACCTATGGTATTTGAAGTCTGAAAGCGAAACTCGACTACGTTTTGAGGATTACCTAGAGACTTCAATGATTGAAGGTGAGCCTGCTGCTTCTGGTTCTGCTGCTGATACTCTTGGATACAAGGGTACTAAAGGTCTTTTCTATGAAGTAGAAAATGGAGGTAACGTTACTTCTGGAACTATTGATAGTAGAGAAGATTTAGAGGATATCGCTAAGGTCCTTGATAAAGAAGGAGCTATTCAAGAGAACGTTATGTTTGTGAATAGAGCTACATCTTTTGACGTAGACAAAGTGCTAGCCGCTCAAAACAACTCTGGAGCATCAACTGCTTCTTACGGATTGTTTGACAATGATGAAGATATGGCTTTGAACCTTGGGTTCTCAGGTTTCCGTATCGGATATGACTTTTACAAGTCTGACTGGAAATACCTAAACGATGCTACTACTCGTGGTAACATTGGAGGAATTGATGGTATCGTTGTACCTGCTGGTTCTGTAACAGTTTACGACCAAGTACTTGGAGAGAACGCTAAGAGACCATTCTTACACGTTCGTTACCGAGTTTCACCTACTGAAGACAGAAAGTACAAGTCTTGGGTAGTTGGTTCTGCTGGAGGAGCCGCAACAAGCGGAGACGATAAAATGGAAGTTCACTTTTTGTCAGAGCGTGCGCTTTGTACAATGGGAGCTAACAACTTCATGTTATTGAAGTAATATTAAACAAGGAGGGAGCTTATTAAAGTTTCCCTCCTTTTTTTTAAATTAAATTAAATATTAAATATAATGGCAACAAAAACTGCAACAAAAAGTTTTGGTTATAACTCAATTTTACCAAAACTAGAACAAAAAGACAGAGTATTCATTTTAAAAGGAAACTCTTCTCCTATAAGACTGATGATATCAGTCAAACATACATCAAGAAGACCACTTACTTACTTTGATGGTTCTTTAAACAGAGCTTTAAGATATGCAACAAATCAACTCACTCCTTTTGTGGATGAGCAAGATGGTGTTGTTACTCTTGAACCTGTTACATTTGAAAACGGAACACTAATAGTTCCTTCTTGGAATGTTAATCTTCAAAAGTTTTTAATGATTCATCCTCAGTTTAACAAGCTTTTTTTCGAATTAGACAAAGAGCAAGAAGCCAGTAAAGAGGTTGAGGACATCTACAGTGAAATTGATGCTCAAGTAGAAGCTAAAAATCTTGACATTAATGACCTTGAGGCAATAGCTAGGGTTGTTATGAAGGGAAATGTTTCTTCTATGACATCTTCTGAATTAAGGAGAGATATGATTCTTTGGGCTAAGAAAAACCCAGCTGAGTTCATGAATCTAATTAACGATGAAAATCTAAAGCTAAGAAACTTAGCTGTTAGAGCTGTTGAAATGAATATTCTTCATATAAAACAAGATAATAGAACAGTTGTATGGGGAGATAATAAAAAAGAGCAAATAATCGTAGCTCCTTATGGAGAAAATGTTTATAGTGCTTTAGCTTTATTTTTCAAGACAGACGAAGGATTGGACGTTTTACAAAACATTACTAACAAATTGTAATTATAAAGTAATTACTTTTTGTGTACCGTGAAAGGGGGGAAGAGGCCACAAATTGTGACCTCTTTTTTTTTGTACTTTTGTAGAAAATATATCCTATGATAAATAGCATAAGAAATACTGTTTTGTTTTTGCTGAACAAAGATAACAGGGGGTATGTATCACCATCAGAGTTTAATTATTTTGCAAAGCAAGCTCAATTAGAGATTTTTGAGTCTTATTTTACAGATATATCTAAAGCTGTTGCCTTGCAAAATTCAAGAAAAAAATCTTTAAATTATGGAGATACAGTTCAGCACATTCAGGATAAAATAGATAGGTTTTACGCAAACACTAGTCTAACGTACACCTCTATTGATTCAAACAACGGCGAAGAACAAGACTATTTTCAATTGCCTTCTGACCTTTATAAGCTAATCAATATTACTTACGGAGGAGGCTTCGGAACAGACACAACAATGAGCGGTGGAAGGATTGTTCAGTCAGTGGCTCCTCATAAATTTGATATGATTGTGAACAGCAATCTAACTAAACCAACTGTAACATACCCTGTGTATGTTCGTTCTGGTAATAATATATTTGTTCGCCCGTTATCTATACAAACTTTAGTACAAGCCAATTATATAAGAAAGCCATTAGACCCAAACTGGGGATATGTAACTATTAATTCAGACCCAGTATACAACGCAGATAGTTCTACGAATTTCGAAATATCTGAAGAAGATGAAACGGAATTAGTAATTAAGATATGTAAATACGCTGGTCTAAGCATTAGGGAAGCTGACGTCGTACAGGTTGCGGCCCAGCAAGAGCAAGTTGAATACGCAAAACAAAATTCATAGAGCATGCCAATTATAGGAACATACATAGACCATAGAGAATATTATCAAAACAACGGGAATAACCCTAGAGACGAAAACTGGGGTACATATCAGTATCTTTTGTTGCGAGACATTATAAACAACTTTTTACTAACATACGTGGGTGACGATAAGGTCATAAACAAAGCTGACAGAAACGAAGTTATTTTTCACGCAAAAAGGGGTCTTCAGGAGATTCACTATGATGCATTAAGAGAAATTCAGCAATTTGAAGCAGAGCTTCCTGATACCCTTAAGATGCATTTGCCTCATGATTTTGTTAGTTGTGTAAAAGTTTCATTTGTAGGAGATGAGGGTCTTACTCACCCAATAATGCCTAACCATAGAACAGCTACTCCAACAAGCTATTTGCAAGACAATACAGTTCATAAAAACATTCTTATGGACAATAACGATGATGCTCTTACAGGTACTCCTGTTATAGAAACCAACTGGAGCAATCAATCATCTTCTACTCCAAAAAAACCAAACCCAAATCATTTAGGGCAAAATTTTGGAATGGATACTTCTACTGCTAACAACAATGGCAGTTATGTATTAGATAAAAATCAAGGTTTTATTTTATTCAGCTCAGACTTGTTAGGCAAGCAGATTGTTATAGAGTATGTATCTGATGGAATATACGGACTTGCTGACGATGAAATAAAAGTTCATAAATTAGCAGAGACGTTTATGTATGATTACTTAGTGTCTAGTATATTAAAGCAGAAGTTTGGAGTTCAAGAGTATATCGTAAGAAGAGCTCAGAAACAAGCTTCAGCATCATTAAGAAATACTAAAATTAGATTAAACTCTATAAAACTAGGTGAACTTACTCAGATTTTACGAGGAAGAGATAAGTGGATAAAGTAATATGAAGATACAAAATTTATTTTCTACAGGTAAAATGAATAAGGACGTTGATGAACGTCTTATTCAAAATGGCGAGTTTATTGACGCGAAAAACATACGTGTCCTAAATACCGCTGGCTCAGATGCGGGTGCTATTGAAAATGAAAAAGGAAACATACAACTAACCAACATCAATTTATTAAATAGCCCAGAGTGTATTGGCTCTGTTTCAGATGAAGCAGAGGAAAAGATATATTGGTTTATTGTTAATGATGATGGATTTTCATACATATATGAGTACGACCGAACAAATCAAATTACATCTCAGGTACTAGCAGATGAAAGGGTTGGTGACGAACAAGTTTTAGGGTTTAGCAAAGACTACAAAATTACTGGTGTAAACGTTATATACAACGCATCAAAAAAATCAAAGCTTTTATTGTTTACGGATGGGTTAAACCAACCTAGAATGATTGACATTAATAGGTCAAAGTCATATGGACTAAACAATTTTTATGAAGATGATATTTCTTTGTACAAAAAACCTCCCTTTAAAGCACCTACTGTTGTTCCTTTTAATACGGGGTTTGCGACAGAAAACGCTGTAAAAGAAAATTTCTTTGCATTTGCAACTAGATATAGGTATTTAGACGGGGGTTATTCTGCTTGTTCTTCGTTTACTTACTTTAATTTTTCTCCCAAGCTATTTGATATAGATTTTGCTTCTATGGAAAATAAAGGAATGGAGAATGTTTTTAATGGATACAGATTAACCTATAACAGTGGAGACCACAGGGTTACAGACATTCAACTGCTTTTTAAATACCCAACAGAGCCAACAATATATGTTATAGACAATGTAAACAAAAAAGAAAGCTCTATATTAGATAATACTAATCAAACTTATGAGTTTGCTAATAAAAAAATATACAAAACACTACCACAAGATGAGGTTTTTAGAACCTTCGATGATGTTCCTTTAACCGCAAAGGCTCAGGATATAATTAACGACAGAATAGTTCTTGGAAATACTACAAGTCAATACGATTTACTGGAGCAGGAAGATTCGGAGGAATTGATAAAAATAAATTATAATGTTTCTCTAGAATCAAAATCACAGGAGGGGGAAATAATAGAAGGCTCAAGAACATCTGGTGACACTAAAATAACTTTTGATTTTGATGGATATGAATTAAAAGAAGGAAATACTATATCTGTGTTTTTATTATTGGAATCTGATGAAGCGGGTACAGCTCCAAACCAATACTTTGGAGGAGAGGGAGATGTGCAAGGAGCTTTTGTTCTTTCACAAGACTACACTTCTTTTAATGATATAGTTTTATCTAACGAGTTTTTAGACTTCTTAGTGTCTTTGAGTGGTTCTTTTTCTGCAGTAGTCAATACGGTTCCACCAGATGATGTTACAGATACAGAGTATGGAGAATTTGTTTTAGACTCAAACACACAAACGTCTTTTACACTTTCAGCTCCTACATTAACACACACAGTCGACAACACTCCTGCTATTACTGATGACGATGATTTTACAGAAATAGACGAACCATATAAATTTAAAACAGACAATGTTGCAGCTATAAAAGAAGATTCAAGTAATGTTTCTTTGAAATCCATGAGAAGCTATGAGGTCGGTTTGGTTTATTTAGATTCATATGGAAGATATTCTAGTGTTTTACTTCCAAAAGAATCTTTAGGAGAATCTTCCAGCGAGGTTTTTGTTCCTATACAAAACAGTATAGATATAAATAAGTTAAGAGTTTCTATATCAAATCCAGCACCTTATTGGGCAAATAGATACAAGTATTTTGTAAAGGTAAATAAGACACCTCATTTTACAATGTATGCAAGTCTTTTTTACGAAGAAGACCTTTATAGATGGGTTTTGCTTCAGGGCGCAAATTTAGGAAAAGTAGAAGCTGGTACAGTTTTAATTGTAAAGTCAGATGACGACGGCCCTTTAGACCAAGAGGTAAAGTGTAAGGTTCTTGAGGTTACTACTAAAAATGCTGCTGACGAACCACAAGGTGAAAAGGGGTGGCTACCAGATAATGATGTGCTTGAAAAATCAGGGACCTATATGAAAATTAGGCCACTTAATTTTAATATGGATTTTAATCCTAATAACTTTCAAAATTACAATAAAAGAAGTAAGAAAAGTAGGACAAGTAGCGGATATAATAATCACACTCTACCACATTTTTCTCTTTTTCCAGGTTTAAATTTTGGTAGTTATGGAGATAAAAACAAAGGTATACTACAGATATTCGATGAAGGTAGTAGTACATATATAAATCAAGATTTAAACACTGGCTCACAAATAAAACTAGACTTTAAATACGAAGAGATAGATGATAATTTTAATTGGAACGGAAAATTCACTGTCAACGGAAATTACACTTGTGCTGCTAATTCACCAACAAGGCTTAATACATTTGTTCAGTGGATGGAAAATGAAACAGCCTTTCCAAGTGAAGAGCTCTACTACAGGGGAGACTCAACAGCTGTTCGTTTTAGAATAGAATCTTTTCAGCAAAGTCCTAGTGATGATTTTATATTAACTTTTTATAAAGCAAATACAACAACAGACTTAACTTTGCTTAATGTAACTACATCGGAAAGAACCAGTGGTTGGGAAAGGTCTTACTTAACAACTAATATAGATTTAATTCTCACTAACGGAGTTTTAATATTTGAAACAGAGCCAACCGAAATAGATGATGAGATTTACTACGAAACTGAAGAGACTTTTTTAATTGAAAATGGGCTACACAAAGGTAATGAGCAAGACCAAACAGCTACAGAACCAGCTATTTCGGTACTTGGTTTTGGTAACTGTTTTAGTTTTGGAAATGGCGCTGAATCAATAAGAGTTAAAGACGATAGATTTAAGCCTCTTTTTGATATAAAATCTAGGCCAAACATAGCTATAGTGGAGGGTTATGAGAGAAAAAAAGACGCAAATAAACTTATATATAGCGGCGCTTTTAACGAAAACACTGGGTATAACACATTAAATGAATTTAACTCAAGTAGAGGGATAACAAAGTATATGGACATGAAATATGGTTCTATTCAAAAGCTCTTTGCTAGAGAATCGGACTTGATTGTTTTTCAAGAAGATAGGGTTTCAAAGGTTCTTTACGGAAAAAACATACTAAACAGCCCAGATGGAAGCGGAAGCATATCTCAAATAGAAAAAGTTTTGGGTCAAGATGTTCCTTATTCTGGAGAATACGGAATTTCTGTAAATCCAGAGTCTTTTGGTCATTACGAGGGTAGAATGTATTTTGCAGACCCTAATAGGGGTGCTGTTTTAAGACTTGGTGGAGATGGGATAACACCCATATCATACGCAGGAATGAAGGCTTTTTTTAAGGAAAACTTATACAATAACAAAACAAACTTTAACATAGGTGGTTTTGACCCTAAGTATCATCAATATGTTTTATCTATGGGCAACGAGGAAATGCCTCAAGACCCATTAGAAGTGGATTGTGCTTCTACATTTACAAGAACAATTACCTCAGCACTTAACTACGATTTAAACCTAGGGTCTTTTGCGGGTACAGCTACTATAGCATACACAACATCAGCATCTATAGATATAGTAGTTATTTACAACGGTAACACATATACCAATAATGGTCTTACTGGAACAGGAACTGTAACTTTCCCTGTAACGTCAACAGACCTTGAAACAACAAACATTGCAGACGTAACAATAACACCAGCATCTTCTTCTCTTATTGTATTGACACACACGTGTCCAGAACCAGAAACTCTTGAAGTAATATTAGTTGTTGTGAATGACCAAGCAGAGGCTAATCAGACCATTATCAACAGATACAAGCACAATGGAGCTAATGGAAATATTTATAACTCTGATTTAGATGTCTTTGAAGCTGATGAATTGACAAGATTTGAAACTTTATCTGGTTTTATGGGGGGTGATATTATTCCAGACAATGGGGATACTGTAACGCTTTCTTCATTAAAACAATTAGGAATTCATAGTGGGGATTTTAATGATTGTAATAGCTTAGGTTATTTAGTTTCTGCAGCTGGAAACTTAACAGTTCAGAATATAATAGACCAAGCTACATATCCATCAGTTACAGGACAAACACTGGCTAATGGAGATGAGGAGAACACAACTTCATTTACTTTTAACAGAAATAATACAAGTGAAAAATTATATTTGATTTGGAACTACATTGACCAACTTCCTGTATTAGTTGATGATTCTATAACAGGAATAACAAACGGAGGAAGCGCAATAATTAATGTAATTGCTAATGACACATTTCCTTCGCCTTATACTATTACGATAGGCACACAACCAACAAACGGAACGGTTGTTATTAATGCTGACAACACTATCACCTATACTCATACTGCAGAGGCTGACCTAAATGATAGCTTTACCTATATTATAGACAGAGGAGGAGCTTGTAGCGCAGAAGCTACTGTAACAACGCAAGCTCTTGCTATAACAGTAGATACATATATATATATAATTTTTGATAGCACAGGTTCTATGTCTGGGACTTTCACTCCATTACAGACAATGGTTTCTGGAGCATTAAAAGGTGTTTTACAAGAACTTTACGCCACGGAAGGAACTGAAGCAGGTGGAAATACAGATACAACAACTAACGGAAGCGATGAATACGACGATAAGGTTACTATTTCTCTGGATGGTACTGAGCGTTCATTTAACATGATAATGAACAGCGCTTTAGCTAGTAATGGAAACTTCCCATCTGATGCTGCAAATGTAATTGTGATATCTTTTCAAGATGAAGCAACACCTTATGGACATGGTCACAGTGATACCAATACTGGGCTTCTTGCTGCTCCAAATAATGTTACAACAACAGATATAGCTAGTTTAAGAAGCGCTGTGTCTACATTGAACGGGACTAACTCAGGATTTTATAGAGGAGCTTTTGTTAATGTAGCTGGATATAGTAATTTTCAAGCATTTATGACGGAGATGCGATTGGGAACGACTAATGGATGGACGGGAACAAATGCAAACTTAGCAAACCTGTCTAGTGGTAGTGACCCAACATTTGTTTATGAAATGAATATTGTTGATGGTCCTGGAGCTAATCAAAACACTGTTACACCTCCATTAAAACCTGATGGAAGCGAAGCATTTGACCAATGGCAATATTACTATCTATATTGGATAACACACTCACTTAATACGTTAGGATTCACTCCAGATAATACAACATGGCCAATAATAATAGACGACTAATATGGCACTACAAGCAGGACAGAGAACAATAACATTTGACGAAGTTTATACTGCATGGACTTCATTTCACTCATATGAACCTGAGTGGATGGAACGTCTAGGCACTAACTTTTACACATTTAAAGGGGGGGAACTTTACATTCACGACGAAAATGATTCTAGAACCACGTTCTATAACAAAGGTTATGGATGTAGTATAACATACTCTTCGAACAAGAATCCATCGGATGTAAAGGTTTTTAAAACAATAGGGTTAGAAACAAATTCTGACAGTTGGTATGCCACTTTATCATCAGAGCAAGAGGCTGGGGCTATAGGTAGTTCGAGTAATTTATTGTTTGAAAGTAAAGAGGGTTTTAGATATGCGCATATAAGAAGAAATTCAAGTAACAGCCTTGATTTTAATAAGCTTTCTATTCTTGGTATAGGAGAGCTTCAAGTTATTCCAGGGGCGAATCAGTATGAGTTTACTAATCAAGTGCCTAATCAGGTAAATGTGAATAACGCTGACTCAATAGGAGGAGATGTATTATACTTTAATGACGGAAGCACTCAAGAGATTGGTGTAATTGATTCGTTTACAGGTAATACGATAACAACTGTTTCTTCAACAAATACACCATCCGTAAACGATTTTTGTTTTGTTGTTAAAAACGCAGAGTCAGAATCTTATGGTTTACGTGGTTATCACGCAACAATAACATTAAATAACAATTCTACAAGTTTTGTGGAACTCTATGGCGCAAACGCAGAGGTGTTTAAGAGCTACATGTAAATTTTGTATATTTGTAAAAATTAAAGTATTATGGCTATAATGAGTGCAATTGGAATGGGAATCGGTGCTGTAGGCGCTGGTGTTCAGTTTTTTCAAGGAGCAAAAATGAAAAGAGAAGCTGAGGCTAAACTATCTCAGTTCCGCCATCAAGAGCTAACAAATTTAGCTGAAAACCTAAAACCATCTCTAGAAGCAGAAAGACAGATGCAAGTAGCAGCATCTAAACAAAGAGCTGCTGTAGTTGATGTTTCTCAGGGAATGGACGCTGCTCAAGCGATGGGTATGATGGCTATGGGTCTAGGACAGACTCAAGACATGGAGATGAAGGCTTTTTCAAGTATGTTAGATAAAGAATATCAGGCAGACCAAGTAAGAGTTCAAGAAGAACAGAATATGAGGGCTATGATAGAGAAAAGAAAGATGGAAGAACTCCAATCTCTTAAAGCTCAAAAAATGGCTGGTTCGCAAATGCAAACAAGTGCAATAAAAGATTTAGGAAGCATGGCTTTAAGTGCTGGTTTGGCTTCGGATAAAACAAAGGCTGCAGAAGGAATGACGACTAGTTTGTTTGGGAAGGCTGGTTAAACACAAAAATAAAAATATAATATGTCATACGGAGGAGGAACTGTAACACAACCAATACTAGGAGGATTTGGAGACTTAGCAACTATGCTTCTTCAAGGTTCTTCCGAGATAGCTCAGATTAATCTTGAGATAGGTAAAAGAAGAGACCAACAAGCAGCTTCTTTAGCTGAAAGCATCTCTAAAATTACCTCTACTGGGATAACTACTCACGATAAATTAATTCAACAAGGAGCTAGAGATGCAGTAAACAGACTAGCTCAGGCTTTTGAAGCTAACAAAAGAGGAGAAGTTTCTTTAAGTGAAGTTTCGTCTATGTCATCTCAATTAGATTCTGAAGTTGGAATTTTATCTAATATGGCGAAGCTACAAGACGAAAATATTAAAAACATATCCAAGGGAATTGAAGACGAAGATTTAGATTCAATATCATTTGATTATCAAAACAATTTGTGGTATACTGACCCGAATTTAAAAAATGATGTTTTTGTTTCACCCGCAACAAATTCTGACGGAACTATTAAAACAAATCCAGACGGAAGCCCTATGATGGTTAGAAGACCGTCCATGGAGGGTCTTCAGACTCAAAGAATAAATGGGGTTTTATCTGTTGTTAAAGTAAAAGAAGTGCCTTTGAGGGATGAAAATGGCAACCCTCAGTTTGACCCAAATACAGGAGCTCCTTTAACAACAAACAAGACATTTTCTCAACCTTTAACGGAATTTTTAAATCCTTCACTTAAAAAGGTAAGCCGATACGACTTAGTTGACGATGTTAAGGGATTTCAATCTATTACGGGTGATAGATTCAGGTATGTAGATAAAAATACAGGGGAGATTACTAATATGCCTTACAGCCAGCTTGGTCAGACTGCTAACGGAACTATAATTCAAGGATATACTATTGAGCCAGAAAATTTTCCAGACATGATTAGACAGGTGGAAAATTATATTGGGAGCCCAAAAGATGAGGAGGTTATATCTATACTTCATAGTTATATGAAAGCAAGAGCTGATTGGCAGCCAGATTATGGTATTCCAAGGACTGCTGATGAGGTAAATAACTCTAATCTTATGGAGATTGTTGTGAATGGTGAAAAAACAATTCTTCCAAAGTATTATGACATGAATGGAGATTCTTTGACCTTCACTTCAGACCCTTTAGACTTGCAAACAGACGGCTCTGGCAAAATAATGGTTACTGAAGAGCAACGAGAGCTAGCAAAGGCCTTTAAAAGAGACCACATGCTAAAATCTTTTAACGTAGAGTACAAAGATTACAAGGAATATTTAGATGGAAAAAAACCTACAAAAAGACCTGCGGTAGTTTCTTACAATCAGGCGACTTGGGCAAAATCTACAGCTAATGGCATGAATAACTCAAATTCAATTGATGCAGATTACTTATCTAATAGGCTAGGTATAGCTGTAATTGGTAGAGATGAGTTCTCTTCAGGAACCTCTGCAGGAGCCAACGAGACGAGAAGTGCTATTGCTACTCATAATAATGGTCAAATAGTCAACGTATCTCAAATAGCAGCGTCTACTGGACAAGTTAAAAACTTATACGATAGAAGAAACGATGTTGTTGGAGGCTTTTCTTTGGTTTATGCGTCATCACCTACTAAGTCGTCCGACGATATTAGAACAAAAATAATGCAAGACCTTAAGGGTACTACTGCTTCTGGAGGTAAGTTAGAGTCTGTACAAAACATCTTATTTATGGACCAAGGTATTGTGGATGGAAAAACTGCTGCAGCTCAAGTTTTAATAGAAGGTACTATACAATTAGCGTCAACAGGCACTACGACTACAGATGCCTCTGCAAGTGGCACTGGTACTATGAGTCAAAAAAAAGGAATATCAATAAATGATTTTTATGTAGTTGATACTAGTGAACTACCAAGCTTATATAGAAAGCTTTGGGACCAAGGTAGAGGGCCTAAATCTTTTAGAACAATACTAGAAGCAAAAGGGTTTAACGTAGATGGTAATTTTAACGGAAGCTCAAATCAATGGCTTAAAGCATTTGAAGCTTACACTGAAGAACTGAATTAATTATGATTGTGAACACAGAAAATCAAGTTGAGGGGTTATCTCCTGAAGAATTAAATGAAAACACAGCTGTTGCTGAAGAATCAAATGATGTTCAAGAGACTTCTTCTACCGATGTCTCGGTAGACCCAGACCCACCTGCAAACAAAGAGAAGGTTTATTCTTATTTAGTTTCTCTTTATGACAACGCTGGTAAAAAATATAATGAGCAAAAGCTTAGACAAATATCTTCTACTTCAGACATTAGATACTGGGTTAATTGGGCTCATGGAAAAACTGGACAGAAACCTTTAGATGACAATAGTTGGAAAAAACTATCATCTACTTGGGTTGACCAAGTAAAGGTTGAAAAAAAAAATCAAGTTCATACTTTAAAAAACTCACTTCAGGAAAATGCAATTGTTCCTACGGTAGGAGATACGGATTCTCAATCCATATTGGAAACTACTCCTTCAACATCGGGCTCTCAAGAGCCGACTAGTTTATCGGATATACCTCAGCCAAGAGTTACAGAGTACTACACAGAGCAACTAGACGAGAATAATAGCATACTTCCAGTAATAAAGCAACTCCCTAGAGATTTACTTACTATGGGTGAAGGAGATGCTGCCTTAGCCTTTAATAATATTTTAAGTGACTTTGGGTATAATGCTATGGAGACTGAAGCTGGCTCTAATAGTTTAAAAATTTCAAGACCAGACGATAGTGTATTAGAAATCAATTTGATGTCTGATATGGGAGATGCTTTGTATGAGGTGGTTAGGAGTGATGAATACAATCAATCACTAAACTTAAAACACAATAAGTTTGTGATGGATTTAGCTCTTGGAAAGCAGAATCTTGTCCAGGTTATGGCTGACCAGTTTGATAGTAATCCGTATGGAGTCAACGAGGGAATGCTGCTTTTTACAAGGCAAATGAACAAGCCAGAAGAACAAGATTTATCATTTCTTTCTAAAGCTCTTACTGGTGAGGAAAACTCTACTTTATTTAACACAGGAGGTACATTTAACCCAGAATTATTTATGTCTGCTTTACAGCAGCTTAAGGGTAGTATATCGCCTGCGTATAACAATATAGTTAATCAAGAATCTGAATACCAAAAAGAGGTAAGAATGGCTACGTTATCAAGCGTAAAAACAGATAATCTTGTTTTACCAGAAAACCCACAGACATCTCTATCTGAACGAGAAATTGCAAGCAACAACAGAGTTAAATCGACTTACCGAAAGATAGATGAAATAATAAAAAAATATGAAACATCAAAAAGAAATACATCTAAACTTTTAGGCAAAGCTTTAAAACGAAGCGCTGCTATAGGCCAGGTTGATTTGCATGACGAAGAAATTATAGGCGGCCTAGTAAATAGCGGTCTTGATATGTTAGATATGCCACTTCCGTCCTTAATGATAAATAACAAGCAAGCATCATTTCAAGACGTGTATGATTTAATATCAACACCAAAAACTCTAGGATACATACAGAGAGGGGATATAAAGGTTTCAATAGATGATACTGTAGATGTCGGGCTTTTTAACGAATTAGTTGGTCAATTAAAAACAACTCAAGAAAGAAACACTGCTTTTTTGGACGAAGGAAACCCAAGATTAAACTCTTTTTTGAGAGGATTAGTGGACATTCCACAAGGAATATATGCTCATACATTGGATATATTAAACAATTTTGGAGTAGGAATTTCTGATTCTTTTCAAGCTTTAGGTATGAGTAGAGAAGCTGCTGATTATGCAGTATTTGGAGAATTTGGAGTTGTTGTAGGAGGTTCAAAATTTAGCCCTCCAATGGCCATAACAAAACTTAGCCTCCCATCTAAAAAAGATGTTGAAGATGCAATGGCTTTACTTCCTGAATATAGCGGTTCTATATCAGATTCAAGGGGTATGGGTGAGTTTTTGTCATATGGAATGCAAGGCTTTACAGCTTCTGTACCATATATAGGCGCTTTTATCGCCAACCCTACTGTAGGCTTAGGTGTTACTTTTGGTAGCACTTACGGAGGTAGTATTGAAGAAGTTAGGGATGCTAAAGACGCTGCTAAACAAGCGCAAGTTTCTGGAGCTATATTGACGGAAAAGGAAAAGGGTTTACTTGGAATGTCTAACAACGAGGCTAGAGCATATGCTTTTTCTAAGGCAGGAATAGAAACAGCTATAACAGCCGCTTTTACTGGAAGATACTTTAAGCAATTAAAACTTGCAAACGGATTCAAAAACATTCCAAAAACACAGGAATCTGCTCAACAATTATCAGACGCTTTTGCAAGACAAAACAGGAAGGGGTTAATAGCTACTTTTTCAAAATATACAGGTCTAGACCCTAGGGTTATTGCTAGTGAAATACCTGAAGAGCAGTTTATAGCATACACAGGGTATCTTACCCAAGTAGCTTTTGGATTAGAGGAATATGACTCTAAAACAGCAGCTAAATTAGCCAAGGACGCTGGATTAAACTCTTTGTTTAGTAGTTCAGCCATGTCGGTTGGTGGTAAGTTAATCACCCCAAACGCTAATGAAATTGCAAACAAAACAATAAACAGGAAAATAACTCTTGATGGAGAAATGGATGCCGTTAAAGACAAGCTTCAATCCGACTTTATTATTTCAGAACTCGAAGCTTCTGGAGTAAGCAAAAACACACCAAAATTCGAGGCTGCATTACAGATGCAACAAGACGCAGATACTCGATTATTGAATATTCAAAAAAGAAAAGAGGAGTTAGTTAAGCAGATGAGTGTTAGCGACAAACAAAACTTCTTACAAGGTATTGCAGATTTAGAAGGATTTCAAGCAACAATGGAAGAAGGTGGGAAGCCAGAAGAAATAAACGCAACTCAAAAGCTTATTGATGAAAAGAAAGCTAAAATGAGAAAGCTTCTTGCAAAATATCCAAGCGAACTTAGTTATTATTTTCTACCAAAAGACACACAAACAAGACTTATAGACCGAGCGCTGACAGAGCTTTCAGAAGAAGCTGGTCCAGAGGAAAGCTTTAGCCTCACGAGTGAAGATTCAAGGGTTATTGAGCGAGCTTCACAGATATATAAAGCTGATGTTTTAGAGCGAATGGTAGAACCAGATGAGAATGTAGATGTTTCTGGATATTTCAATAATGTTTCTGATTATTACGCAGAAACAACTCAACCAGAAGAATCTGATTTTGATGTTGATGCCGCTATATCAGAAATAGAGCAAAAAGCAACTACAGAAAAGCCGCCTGCTCAAACTGAACTAGACTTAGAGCAAACAGATGCAGAACAGGTTAAAGACGATTCTAGCGACTTAGAGCAAGAGGATAAGGACAGAACAAATAATATTATATCCAGAATAAAGAATTTAAACTTATCAAAAGGTCTTTATAATTCTTTGGATAAAAGACAAAAAAAGATACTTTCAGGATTTCTTACAGATGTTCAAAATGGTAATAGACCAAAATATGCTAGACTAGAAACTATTTTAGACGCTCAGGAAACAATAAATGACTTAAAAGTTTTAAATAACAACAGCCCAATAAGTATTTTAGACAATCCAAGCGCTAATCTTTTAAAAGATAAGAAGCCAGTTGACTTCGTTAAGGACTTATACCCATACCTAAATAATTTAGGAAGAAAAATAATGATGGGAGGGACGAAATTAAATCCTAAAAACTTAATGACTTCGGATATATTTTTGGGAGCTATATTTAGAAACACAACAAAAGGAAAGCCTTTTATAGACTTAGTTTCTTCTGCTAATAGAGGTGTAGCTACATCTATAAACTCATCTCAAGAATTTATTAATCAAGATTCTAGTTTGTTTGTTAATGAGATAAAAGCATACAACAAAGCAAACCCAAAAAACAAAATATCTACAGACTTAAGAAGCTTAGAAACCTCTTATGAAATGCAAGTCCTGGCTCATTTAAGGAGAAGGTCTGGGGAAATAGACCAAACAACGGGCCTAGACACAGAGTTTCAAAGACAAAAAACCAGCTTATTAAAAGAACTTGAGCTAAGAAAGCAAGAGTATGAAAAAGATAAGAAAGACTCAACAAAAGAAGTTCTTTACAGACAGCTTGAAGACACCTTGAATCGTCTTGGCGTAACAAACGCTTTGTCATATGATGATGTAACTAAAAACGCTAAAGAACCAATAGTAAACGCTTTAAATAGACTATCTGATAGGTTTCCACATGCAGAAGCTAAAAAAAGAAAGCAAGATTACGATGGACAGGATACTTATTTCGTAGATGGCACTTATGTTCCTAGTTTTAGGAGAGGAGAAGACGGGAATGAAAGGTCTGATGGTAGCAATAAAGGAGGCTCGTCAAACTACGGAACTATAGCTGGTGTGTTTCAAGATATTGTAATGGATGATACTCTTGAAAATTCTAGATTGTCTTTTGGAAACTATTTTGAGAGAGCATACCAACAAATGCAAGGTTCTTTTATAGACATGAATTCTAGAAGCGACTTTGAGCAAATAGACATGATTGTGAACTCTGCTGAATTTGAAGGGCTTTTCAAGGACACAAAGGAGTATGAAATGGTTAAAAAGTATTTTGGCTCAAGAATGGAGGTTTTTAATTTCATGATTAGCCAAGGTCAAAACGTAAATGTTGATTTTGGTAGTATGAATAATGTTTTTTCAACTTACAAAAAAGCTGGAGCCGCATTTTACTCTACTCTTTCTGCAATAGGACTTGCAAGGCTAAATCAACCAGCATCTCAGTTTTACAGTGCAACTTCTGGAACAATACCTATGCTAACAGATGCAAGAGCAAAAAACCACTTACAATTAGCTAACGCAAGGTTTTTGTATTCTATGGCAGGTGTTGGAAATGGTCAAAAAACTGCAAAATACGCACAATGGGCTAACAATCTTATTGGAGGTGGTAACCTCACGAACATATATAAGCAATCTAGAACAGGACTACGTAACGCACTGAAAGCTGAATTTGCTATAGGAGACAAAACAAAACTACCTCTTGATTACTATGTAAGTAAATTCAATCTAGATAGTAGTATTTTTTCAGATGAGATGAGAGGTATGAAGTATACTGTGGATTCGTTTTTAGATACAATCACTAAAAGCTCAGAATTATCTCTAGAGTTCTTTTTAGCTAATGCAGATAGAGCTGCTGCAAATTCTGCTTTTGAGGCTCATTATCTTCAAAACAGAATAGACCAAGGGGCGGTAATTCCTAAAGATATAGGTGCTTGGTGGGCAAAAGAAAATGAAAACCCTAACAAAGAAGCTATAGAGTATGCGGATAGAAGAATAGCAGAAACAATGAGGCAAACAGAGCCAACTTCTGAGGCTGAGTTTTATGCTGTAAACGCAAGCGATAAAACTAAATTTGCTCAAAGAACTGTGTTTCCTTGGGGTAAATTTATGTTAAACGCAAAAGCAAACTTTGCAAATCAATATGCCAGAAGTATAGACAAGACGCTCCCAGAAGTTCAAAGAGAAGAGGCTAGGAGAAGAATGCAAGGTGTTGTTAATGAAGTTTCTGTTTTTAATGGGATAAAACTAACAACGAATAGCGTTACCACAATGGGAATAATTGGTGGTATAGTTAGTTTATTAGGTACAGATGAAGATGATATAAAAAGATATGAAGGCGGAATGACAAAACTCATATCTGATGCATTAAGCATAGAAGACGCTGATTATGCAGAATCCTTATCTGATATGCCAAGAGCTCAAAGAGAGACTTTAGAGGGCTTTAAGAACTCCATGAGAGAATCTACAAGTGGACTTGATAACACTTTGTTAGAAATATACAAACACTCAATGGAGTATGAAAATAAGTTTGAGGTATCAAAAAACTATAGTGTTCTTGTTCAAACAGCTTTTGATGTGCTTCAAAACGCATCGCCTATTCCAGCCCCAGAGCCTCTGTATGATTTAGCGTACATGGCAATGAATGAAATGTATGGAGATGAAATAATTCCAGAGTACATTTCTGCAGACCTTGAAAGAATGGGCACAGATAGTGATGAGGTTGCTTTGCTTGTTAAAGAAAACCTAGGCATGTATGGTGTTGCTTTTGAGCAGTATGACAAGTGGAGAAAGGCAAGAATACTTTACAATGAAGGGGTGTTTAGAAAAGGAAAGTCTTCTGTTGGTAGTGGAGAGATAATCGAGTACATAGCAGCAGATACGCCAGCATTACAAGAAAAGCTAGATAAAACAATTAAGTTTATGTACCATGCCAGAACCATGAATTTGTTGCTTCCTGGACCAAAAGGAGACATGAATAAGCTTTTAAATAAACTAGAGCGACAAATAGAGCAAAATTACACCAGGTCAGCTCCTTCTATTAAAGGAATAAATAACGAATTCTTTAAAGCGTATTTAGACTTTAGAGTAAATCAGCAAGGAATCACCGTTGATAAGTTAAAAATAGGTGAATGGTGGGAAAAAGAGCAGAAAAGTATGAATGGTGCAGCTAGAAAACATGCAATAGAAAAAATAGAAGAAATAAGAAAAGCTTCTCTATCTAATTAGTAATATTTTTCTTTTATCAGATTTATCACTTCTTGGCAGTCTTTTTGGTTTCTAGGAACAAATAGGTCAGGAGACCACCCTTTCACGTTTAAATGGCGTTTAAACAGCTTCCAGACCATAGGAAACCTCTCGTTTGGATTTCCTTTACACTCTATTATAAATCTAGGTGGGTTTTCTGGGCAAACAAAATCTGGGGTATACGTTATTGGTAGTATTTTTTTATTACCCCTGTCGTGAAGATATTTTTTTGTAGGTGTTTTTTCATAAGAAGAGTGTTCTGAGTAAAATCCGTCAATGATTGTGAACTTTGTAGACTCATATCCAAAAGGTATTTTATTGGCTTTTAGAAGTAAATACATATGAGATTCTAGTTTCGATTGAAACTGTATGCCATCTATAGTGGTTTTTTTAGACCTAGTTATCTGTCTTCCTTTTTTATATCTCTTCATCAACGTCTTCTAAATACATGTAATCATCAAAAAGCATATTATCTAAAGCCTTTACAGCTTCCACAACACTTGATGAATACACGTTTATATTTGCATACTCAATACTAATTCCATTATTAGATATTACTGGGACGTATTTTTTAATGTTATTTATCCCATTCCAATAAAGAACTTCATTAAGATTTTGCTCTATTTTATTTTTATGTCTTAGGTATTCCATGGACATTTTATTATTTATGCTGAATTCTTTTGAAATTAAATAAACGTAATCATCTTTAACACTGACAATTTCTAAGCCACCCCCAGGAAAAACGCTTACATAAACAAAGGAGTTTTGTAAATACTCTTCTAAATCTATTCTTCCCAACGCTTCTTTTACAAAAAACAACTCTTCGTCTGTTAGGTCTTTATTTACAAACAATTTTTTCCTGTGGTCCATAAACAAATTTAAACAAAAAAACCCTAAGCTATTTTGGCAGTCGCTTAGGGTTTTAGATATGAAAACAAAATAACAAAGAATGAATACAATTGGTTAGTAAGGTGTATTAAAACTAATCTTTGGTATATGCAAATATAACTAAATTTATTCAAAAGGACTATTGCCAGTCCCGAACTCATAGTTTAAAGTTACCAACAAAAAGTGAAACCTCATAGAACTATATGGCTGCTCTTCAGACGGGTCAAATAATTCGAACCCTAAAATCATGCCTTCATGAGGCCATCTAAACGTAAAAGAAAGTAAATACCAATCCATAATTAAAATATATGTGTTAATCTTGCTACTTGACCGTATTTGGGGTGGTGTAAAAACCCCTCTACGGCTTTTGGGTTATGTTGATAACCTTTTCTATGATGCCATGAGTCTGTCCCGCTAGGGCTTCTAAGACTTTCTACAGTTACACCTGCGTAATCTTTTGCGTTTTTATGATGAACATGATGCGTGTATACGTATCTATGTTTAGTTCCAGACCATTCTTTTTTAGCCTCTACAGCCATCAACAAGGGTAAGTCTTGGACTTTTGCACCATCTCCATGTGTTGTCCCTATTAGGTTTTCATTATACTTAAAGTATTTTCTATGAGATATACTTGTGTCAAAAGAAACGTTTTTACAGTTTCTAAACCAAGACTTTATAACATCTGCAAGAAAAAAACCATTAGTATAATCGTGATTACTAGGGTTATATGTTACATGAACGTCAGCTACAGAAAGCAAACTCTCTATAACATCTACGTATAATTTTTTAGCGTTTAAAAAGTTTTCATACCACATTCCATCCGTATCTTGGGGAGTTCCGCTTGTGGTTGTCCTTCTAGGTGTGTCTATATGTAGTATATCATTTCCAATAACTAATAAAATCTTTTCTATGTTAAATCCACTAGCTTTACTCAGTATTCCTTTTATCCCTTGCTTTACTCTTTTTACCGCTATCTGCTGATTGTATTCTTCTCCTGTCTCAAAGCTAGTGGCAAGTTTACCTATATGTACATCAGCTGGGTCTAGCACAAGTAAATGAGGATTAGATAGTAAGTCCCTTTCTATCGGATGATAGTTCGGAGAATGATTATCCATTTCATCTATAATTCTTTTAGATATATCATTGTATGATATTATATCTGGTCGAACTTTTACAGAATACTCTTTTGTTTTGTCCCAGTATTCTTTTATAGAAGAGAAATCTATTCCCCTTTGTTTACAGTACTCATAAACACCACTATGTCTTACTTTATTTAATTCTTCTTGCTGAGGTCCGCTTAAAAAAGCCCTAAACTTTTTTCTTCCAGGCTGAGGTTGCTTTGGTTTAATACCAAGCGCTTTAGCTTCATCGTCTGTTAAGTAAACTCTTTTTTTCATGGCTCCATTGATTTTTTTGTTTGTCGTAGGTCATATATTAAGGAGTTTATGGTGTTTCTGCAGTCTTCAAAATCACCGTCGTAAATTTCTTCAAATGCATTATTTAATTTATCATGCATTCTATTGAATATTGAGTTTAAATACTTATAACGATGTGTGTTTTCCATTTATTCTTTATCCATATGCCACAAAAGCTTATCTCCTTCTGGTTTATTTATATGCTTTATAGCTCTATAAATTACCCTAGACTTCTTTTTGACATCATTTATTTCTGTTTTTGTGGATTCTAATCCAAGATTAGTGTATAAATTACAATCGTACTCCAAAAGCGCATCTATTTTCTTTTTTTCACTCCAAGTTTTATATCCTAAAACTTTTTCAGTAAACTTTGTTAATTCTTCCATATTATAAAAACTGTTTTAGGTTTGGCTTAAAATACTCAGAACCCTTCATTATTTTTCCGTCAGCTCTTTTTAAAACTTTGCCATTTTCTAGCTTGCTCATGTTTGATTTATGAACCTCTTCAAACATATCAAATATAATTTCAGATAGACCGTGTCTTAATATGATTCCGTATAATATATACATCATATCTACAGCAGCATCAGCTATCTCTACCATATCTCCGTCTTGACACGCAACCAAGTATTCGTTAAGCTCCTCAAGCATTAACTTGTAGTTTAATATATACTCGTCTTCATCAATTTCAGAAGGTGTTTTCCTTGTTGGGATTTCATAAGTTTTATTAAACTCAAAAACCATGTTTAGCTTTCTGTCCTGTATAGTAAGCTCTTTCTCAATATACAAAGTAGCATCCATGAGTTCTTCTTGAAGATGTTTCAAGAAGTGGTCCTTCATGTTGTCAGCAAGAGTAGTGTTGTACTTTTCAATACCCTTAATACTTCTGTCTGTGTACTTATTTTTTACCGATTCTACTATGGAGTCAAACATTTCCTAAACATTATTTTTAGTAAATGTAGTGAAAAAAATTTAAAATGTCAAAGTTTCGTTAAATTTTTTCCTAATTTGTTGTAAATTACTATGACCTATTGTGTTTTTTTGAAGAAGATGTACAAGTTCATGTACAATTCCATCATCACCCAAGCATTCATCACTAGAAATTTCTTTAATCCAACACACATATACTGCGTAGTGCAGTATATCCACTATGTTTTCTAAAAACTCTACGTCTGTGTAAGAGTTATATAGCTTGAATGATTCTGATAATGATTTTTTATCATAAACAAATGTCTTATTCCCTACTTTGTATTTTTTTTGCAAGTTCTTCATATAATTCTATTATTTTGTTTTGCATTTCTTTTTGCTGTGTCTTCCAATTGTATGTTGTTGAACCCCTTTTTTTTCTTCCGCTATAATCCACCTCAATAAAAAAGCTGTTTTTATCACAGACCACTGGATATACTTTAATTCCGTTCTTGAAGCATATGCTTAGTATTTCATTTATGTTTTCTAAAAATGACACTTTTTGTTTCCCCATCTTTTTCCTAAATAATTTAAAAATAACCTTAATTGATATGGTTTTTTTGTAATAGTCCACTTAAATTTATTGTAGTATTCGGTCACATAACAAGCTTCTAATGGTATATTTTCACTTGAGTCGTATATATCTTTATATTCCACCTTAAGAACTACACTTCGGCTTGTATTCCACGATGAACATATTCTTTCTAAGAGTAGTTTTTGACCTATTGGTATTTCATTACCTATTTTTTTAACCTCTATAAGTATTAATATATCATTGTCAAACTCTAAAACAGCGTCAATATCAGATGGATGAATTACTCCGTTTTGTACTCCCGTAAAATCTATTGCTCTTACAACTTCCTTACTATTTCTAATCAAGCTCATCTACTAAAGATATTTTTACGTTTTCCCATTTTCCTCCTTTTATATCGTAATCTACCAAGAAGTCTATGCGGTGTTTCCATCGCTTATTCATCCTGTCTTCTACTGTCCATACACCATTCATTTCTCCAGCACCCTCTACACGAACTTTTGCTCCGAAAACAAAGCCAAGAGGCTCTAAATCTCTAGAAACAGCTATCCACCTGTGCGAGCCTGGTGATTGTGAATCTATTTTTTTCAGCGATGCTGTAGTTAAGTAATCAGCGTTACATTGTTTTGGGTCGGCATGATATATTGTTGCCGTAACCATAATTGATAATAAAATTGTCTTCATTTTTATATATTTATTTTTTCAAACTCTAAATCTAAACTTTTAGTTATTTCGTATGGATTATTTTTTTTAGATATCCAATTTGTGTTATCCCAAACTGGGCTACCATCTTTTAACTCAGAATACCTTCCGTTGTTTACGTTCCAACAATAATCCACATGCGCTTGATTTTCTCCTAGGTTTGCAAACTTTACCTTTAAAACCTTTATTTTTACGGTCGCATTTTCATAATCACGATGAACCAATATTCCATGAGGACTCATATCATAAAACTCGCCACCGCCTTTAACGTCGTAAAATGTTGGCTCAATAAGCTTTCCCTTATCGTTTTGAGGTTTAGTTGGATGTGCAACTAATATACACACAACATCGTTTTTTTTACAAAAATTATCTATCTTGTTTAGGTATGAATTTGTATAGTCCGTTATACTTGCGTTTAAGTTGTTTTTGTCCCTTATCTTATTGTAGGGGTCAATAACTAAGCATCTTATACCCATTCTTTTTACTAACTCCTCACCTTTACTTAGAACTTTATCAAGGTCAAATCCATCTTCATAGTCAATAAAAAAGAAGTTTTTGTTTATATGTTCAACGCAATTTATCCAACTCTTTTCTTTTGTCTCCTCGTATTTAGGTGTACTACCATATAACTTTCTTATAAGTTTATCTACGTGCAGGTATTGTGGGTAGTTTTCTGTAGATGCATATGCAGTTTTCCAACCATACATCATATTGTACCCTATTGTCATTTGGTCAACGAAGTCAGACTTACCGCTACTAGGGAACCCTGTAACAACAATAAACTGTTTAGTGTATGTGGAAAATATTCCATCAAAACCATCTAGACCTATCTTATACCCATTTTTAACTCCGTTTTTGTAGAAATCATCCAGGTCTGACGTCATATCAGACACTCTAAGCACGTTTTCTATTGGACATGGTATTGCATCAAGCACAACTGTTTTTAATGCGTCTTTTCCGTACTTAATTAAGTACTCGTTTGCATCTTTACAATCCTTGAGTTCGCATAAAAAAACCTTGTCTGAACCAAATCTTCTTATTAGTTCTTTTTTACCATTTTCCCCCGCCTCATCGTTGTCGACACAAATGTATATCTCAGTTTTATCCTCAAAGTAGGAATAAAAGTCTGTTAAGTAGTCTAAATTTATCTGTCCCTTTGCTGTGAAACCATTTGGAACACTTACTACATAGTCAATACCTGCCTCTACAAATGACATTGCATCTATTTCCCCTTCTACTATAACACACTTTTCAGAATCCTTTATACTGTCTATGTTGTAAAATGTTTTTTGAGCGCCTTTGTATAGCTTAAAATTCTTTTGAGCATCACGATACTTTATATTTGTTAGAACACCATTAACGAAATAATTAAACATTATTACGTTTACTTCTTTGCCAACTTGAGGCATAAACTCAACACCCTGTGTTATATTCATCTTACTTAAAGTGTCGTCTGAAATAGCCCTTGTTTTAAACCAATCAATGATTTTTATATGTAAAGATTTTTGCGTTTTCTTTACATAGGGCTTTGTATATGTATAATTAGTTTGCGTTTCCTTTTCATATGTATGAAGTTGTAAAACCTCTCCACAATGCTGACAAGTTCCTAATCCACGCTCCCAATCAAGCATAAGACATTTTTGTGATTTCTTTTTTCTGCCTTCTGAACAAACAGGACACGTTGATTTTTTTGCTCTTGTATCTAGCTTGTATATGTTGTAGTCTTTTATTTTGTATTCGTTATCTTGCATCTGTTATTATTTGAAATTCAAACCCAGGCTTATCGAAAAAACTTTTGTCTTTTTCTAGTTCTTCTACAGAACCACTTTTTGTTACTTGACCTTTCCATTTCCATCTGTACGGCCCACTGTCTTTGATTTTTGCATTTTTGTTATATTTAAGCCAATTTACAAAGTGAGATTTAAAGTCTCTAATTGTAGACTTTACCTCATCTGTCATGATTAGATGATTGTGAAAAACACTTAGTAGCTTATCCAAAGCATTTTTTGTAAGTTGATTTTGCATACACACAACCTCAGCCCAAGACAAATCAGAAAGACATTGTTTATAAAATATATTATTTTTATTTTCTTTTTTTATTATATTCTTATTTATGTTTGTCTTTGGCGTGTCATCCGCTTGTCGTTTGCTTGTCTTTTTAGTTCTTGTTTTTCGCTCCTCAACTTGATAACTCTCATAGTTACAGATAGTTACCTTTGTATATTTGTTTGTCGTCTGCGTGTCGATTTCACCTGTTTGAACTAATCTTTTTATAGACGTTCTTACTTGCCTTACAGGTATATTTAAGTCACGAGATATTCTAGACAAAGATGTTATGTATTCGCCTTTAGATACAGACTGCCCCATAAACCTGCAGTCATCATAACATGCGTTTAATAATAAGTGTATGAAAATATTTTTTGTATTGGAATCTTTATACCACTCCCAGTCTAGTATCCTCCTGTGTAGCTTGATGTAACCCTTCATTTCTTTTGTGTATTGTTATAACCTCGTTGATTTTATCTGCCAATATATCAGCTAGGTTTTTGTTTTCATATAATTTATCTGTTATCTTACTTACCCTTTCTATGAACCATATATCGTCTTCTTCATATGCTTTTTTAGCAATGTTTTTTTTGTAAACATTTGCCTGGTCATAAATGTATTGGTCGTAATCAACATAATATTTTATTTCATTTCTTAATTCTTCTATTTCATCTTTATACGACCTATCTACAGACATCCAATCTTTTACCCTAGCTGCACTATATAATATTGACGCATGGTTATGTGGTTTTTCTCTACCCCTATATTGAGAGTAGTTACCTATAGTTTGAAGTGACATTTTTGTAAATTCTGTAGCCATGTAAAAAAATATCTTCCTTAGGTCACATACATCTCTTCTTCTTGTGTCTAAAAATAAAAAATCTTTTTCTTTTTTATGTTTTTTTGTAATTATATCAGATATTGTATCTAATACACTGTATTTTTCATCTAATGTCATTGTTTACTTTTTAAACCCGCCCCGAAGGACGGGATTTAATTAAATTAAAATGGTAGGTCATTCATGTCGCTGTTTGACACTGCGTTGTTAGGCACAGTTTCAAAGGGCTCAGAACTTCCATTGTTTTGGTCTTCTTTCTGACCTTTTACTACTTTACCATCTGTCCAAATTACAGAGCCATTACCTAGATAATGTTTTGGTGCTTTACTAGCACGTTCGTCCTGGTCTTGAGCGATAGTGATTGATACGTTTTTTCCGTATCTTGATTCGTCATTTACGGAAATAGTGATAGGAATATAGCTATCCTTTTCTCCTTTAATGACTTTGTTCTTGTCGATTTTCTTCAGTTCCGAAGTTTTTATCGACGCATTGATAAGTGTTGACATGTGTTTACGAATTAAAAATTAAAATTAAAATTATTATTAAAAAAATATTTATAGATAGTCTCTCTATCTTTTCTTCTGTATTATATTTCGCCATAGATAGTAAAGTTTTCTAGTTTTTCAGTCTTATTAACGAAATATTTTAAGTAGTTCCTTTCGGCTTTAATCATTTTCTCCCTACCATTATCGTAGGCTTCATGTGATACATCATAAAACGCTACGTTACCCGTTCCCTTCTCTATGACAATAAACTTCATTGGTTTTTGAAACATCATTGAGTATATATAGGCTTGACTATCGTAATTATATGATTTACTACTGTATTTGAATCCAGAAATTGAACTTGATGTTTTTATGTCATACACAAATTCATCTGACACAATATCTGCTTTACATTTCCACATTAAATCAGTGTCTCCAGGATTTAATATACCAATGTTTGGTACTTCAAATTTTAGGTTGTCTTTGCTAAAAACTTTTTTAACTTCTGAGTTTTTAAGTGTAGAATCTACTAATGAGTTTACATCGTCCCATTCTTTTTTCAGAAACAACAATCCACCAGCTTCTAAAGCAGCTTCTTTGTATATTTTTGTGTTTCTTGTCGAAGCCTCTACAAAGTTATTGTGTTGTGTTTCTCCAAACATAATGAGCTCGTGAAAAGCTTTTCCGTATAGAAAGTTTATATTGTCTTCTGATGGCTCTAAAAAAGCCTTAGGGTTGTTTATAAGCGTACCTATGTTTGAGTTAGACAGATATTGTCTACCAAAATCTCCGTAGTAGTGTTCGTCACTTGCTAACTTCGATAGTATTTCTTGTCTTTTTACTTCTTCCATGACGCATCCTTTCTTTTAAAATCTTCGCTTTCATCTTCGCCAAATACACCGAGTTCGTAGAAACCCGTTAACTTTAGCACGGCTCTTGACATTGCACGTTTTTCTGCCATCTCCATGACGTACCATGTATTGCAATTTCCGTCTCGATGATTTGTTCCTTTTAGTGCTGAACCAAATGTTTGAATAGTGTTACCACTTGCATCTGCATTTGCCTTTACAACGCAGTAGTTTGGTTCGCAGTTGATTACATCATAAGTGATTGTGATTTTTTCAACTGCCTGGATTCGGTCAATACCACTTCTTGTGATAATGATGTAGTGTTGATGTTTAAACACATCTTCCTTTGAAAGCCCGTACTTCAAGTACATAGCTTTTAGCTTGTCTGTTTTCATATTACTATATTATATTTAATTATTAACAAATGTACTGCTTATTTTGTTAGTATCCAAGAAATTTCGCAGTGTTTTTATTTCTTGAACTGCTATTTTGTGGTGATAATTTTTATTTTTTTGATTGTTTTTAGCAATAGCAATCTGCATACTTTTTCTGTTGTTGTTTATTCTTTTGTAAGAGTTTTTAATAAACAAGTAGTCGCAAAAATCATTTATATCACTAAAGTTCAACCTATGTAATTCACTAGCATTCAGTGGTCTATAAACGTCAGTCGACGTGTCATATGCTTCATAGTTTTTTTCTTCATCTACTGATATAAAAAGCCTTCTATGATAAACGCCCTTGTCTTCGTGCAATGTTCTTTTATCATTAAGCTTAAGTATATCACTCCAAGCCATGATAATCGTGTTGTTTTTTTTCTTTAATGATGTTTCTTTTTCCATTTTAAATTAGCGATTTTAGTTTAAATATTTTTTCATTACTTGACTCCACTAATAGTTCAACGTATTCTATATCGTCATTCATACCCCATTTATGTAGGTCATCAAGAACCATACGTAAAAAGTTATTGGTTTCTATAGTTAATTCAAGAAGTTCTGTTAACTCCCTTCTCAACGCTTCATTTTCTTGCTTTAGATATTCCATGTCTTTTTAGTTTTATTTCTTCTATCTCTCCATGTTCAGCACTATGAACATAATATTGTGCTGACTTTTCGCATAGCGTTGTAATTGTTCTGTTTGGCATTTCGCCACCATAGTACAAGTGTACTTTATACATTGTTTCGTACATAGTTTTCTATTTTAGTGGAACATCAGTCCAATTTGTTTTTTTTACTGCTTTTGTTAGCTTACTTTCAAGTAACTCTATGTACTTCATAAATGCTTCAATGTAATATACATCATCTGTCTTCAGTTCTTCTAGCCTATAGCCGTTGAAGTAGTTAAATCCGTCATCTACTTTATCTATTAAGGTAGATTTTTTTAAGTTTGTTTCTGCCATTTTTATTAAATTTAATTGTTTTCAAGTGTCTATATTCGGGTGCGATATAGTTATTTTTAAATGTAAAATCGTTTACAATCTTCATCTCTTGTTTGTTAAGCGACTTCCATTGCTTGTATGTTGGATAATAAAATCTCGTTGTAGGGGTTTTTATTAAAGTTGCACAAGATGTACACAACATTATTGCGATTAGTATTACTAAGTTTTTTGTTTTTTTCATATTTTAAAATTCTGCGTTATAATAAAGATAGTCTTCCTCCTTGTTTTCGTCGAAGAATGATTTCATTTTGCTACCTAGAACCCAATCAGCGTATTCACTCACATCTTTGTCGGACACATTGTAATTTTTTTGTATTTCATCATTCCACCCATCTACATTATCAAACATATTTTTGACCCTTTTAACTGCTCCAGTTTTTTCAATTTCATTGAGAGTTTTTTCAATATGTCCGTAACTTTCTCTTTTTACGCAATATTCTACGTATTGTGGCTCTATATCAAAAGCTTCAAATCTTTCTCCTGCGGCACTTGACTGTACTGCGAACATGAATTTACCATCAATGTCGCCATTATAATATCTTCCCATTTTATTAATTTTATATAGTTTTACGTTTATTAAAGTTGTGTATTGCAAAGTTTACCAATTCTATTATTTCATCTGAAAATAAAACTGCGTTTACCTCTTCCATTCTTGATATTGTTTCTTTGTCTTTAATATCAAAAGCGGCTTGTTCCATTTTTGTAATTTGCCTAGCAAATTTATCAATGGTCTCATAAGTTTTTTGAAAAACTCTGTCGTTTCTTTTGTCGCTCAGTAATTCTGAGTGTAAATAATCTTTTGTTGCCATATTTTATAATTTTTAACTAAATTAGTGATTTTATTGTTAATAACCTAGTGTTTTCACATCTTTTTTTCTTAAAACTGCACCACATATGAGTGTTTTTTTGAGTCGCATCGTGTCGTTCGCAATTTTGAGTCGCATCTTGTCAGTCGCATCTTGCCGTGATTGTGACAGTCGCATCTTTTGTGATTGTGAACAACATAAATAAATGAAACAGGTCCTAAGGACCTGAATCATTTCTACATGAAAGAAATATGAATATCATTAATAGTATCCATATGATGTAATGCATTAGTGATATTAATAAATCTCTAATTTTCACTAACACATATTTTGTTTTAATTTTCATATCCTGCATAATTTTCTTCTGTTATAATACCTGCTTCGAGTAATTGTTCAATCGTTACATCATCGTGCACACAGTATTCAGTTTCAGCAACTAATAGTGTTTTTGCATTATCTTGATGTATGTATCCGTGTATAACACAGTTTTCAGTTTCTTCACTGAGTATGTATTCATTTTCATAATCAGAGTATATTACATCATCTACGTGGTAATATTCACCTGCACTATCTATGTAAATAAAATCATCCGCATCGTCCCATGCGTAATCGTTATTATTGTATATAGATATTGCTCTGTCATATACTATATATTCACCATGATATTCGCTATATACGCAATCTTCAGTATGATAATATTCATCATATCTATCTACGTAATTTGCTTCATCTTCATGAACTCTATCACCATTATTCAGCGTTACATAGTCGTCATTTGGTCCACCTTCTGTGGATTCAAGACAATAATCACCGTTTTCTGAGCTTAATACAATTTCATCTTCGTTTGAAATGTCATCTGAGAATTTTAATGTATCCATGTACGGATAGTTTTTAAATCCACCTTTATTAAGTGTTATTGTTATTTCATCATTGATAGCTTCACCTGTAGTTGATATTATTGTAGTGTCACTATAACTTTGTTTATATTTTGTATATGCACCAAGTTTTTTAGCGTATGATTTTATAGCTTCTATTGTCATTTGTGTCCCGTATATTCTGTCACAAAATAGTCCATGACTGTCTGTATTCCATAATATAGCTCTTCCAATTAGCATATTTTCATTATCAAGTGCTATTATCATTTTTACTTTGTCATCGTTTTCTGTGTATATGTCAAAGTAATCTTGACAACTACTATGACGCATACATGAATTACCTAGTGATTCTGTATTGTATTTTGCGTAAATATTACCATTATACCAATCACGTATATAACTACCGCTTACTTCTGTAATTTTACCTGTAAATGTATACATTCCTTTTAATTTGTTTGTAAAATGCTCAATAACATCGTTAGGCACTTTGATGTTTTGATGTTGAAATATTTTTCGCAAACCTTTACCAATTTTTATTTCACTTCGATATTTATTATCAGCCTGCCATTTTTCCATGTCATCAGTAACTGATGTCATTCTACCTTTAGGTGTATAAGTCATAGCACCTTTATTGTTGATTGTGAAATGTCTATCTTGTTTATCATTGACAGCTTTTTTGTATATAGACCTACAAGCAATTTGCCATAAATGTTTTTTTTCGTTTTGCATATTATCTGCAAAGTTCATCAGGTTATTTGCAAGACTGCTTGATACAATTTTGTTTGTTATATTATTATCATATCTACTTGATACATTTATTCCGAACTTTTCCAAAAGTTTATTGTTGTCTAACCAATGATACGTGTACATTCCATACCCGTCTCGTTTGTATTTTTGTATATGAATAATTTCATCTTTTTTCATATTTACAATTAGTCTTTTATAACTAAAGTTTGTCATATTGAAAGCATCCCTAAATACTTGTTCTAAATCACCACTGTCGTGTGTTCCTTGCAATGTATATTTTGGAAGTGACCCATTATATTGTTGCATAAATGCAATTATGTCATCTGTTTGTATGCTATATCTTAAGACCATTGTTTAAAAATTTAGGTTCAACATCTTTTTTAAATGCTTCTTTATTGAAGCTTGCATCATACAATAATGTATCTGCTTCTATAAATTCTTCATCTGTTATTGTCGACATATATTCAGCGTCAATATTTATATCATTGTCATTTACATCTACATACGTATGACACGATAGACAAAAAAATTCTTCTTCGTAATCGTCATACCAAACTTCATTTGCATCACAACATGGACATTTAGCTGTTGTTTTGAAAGAGTCTGCATATGTATTGTGTAATGCTTCGTTTTTTGTTTTGTATTTAGGTTCGTTGTCCCAATCGTCATAGTAGTCATAACCCCAACTTCTAGCTGAGTATGCGTTGTAGCCACCATATCCAACACCATATGTTGTTCTTTTGTCTAAGTCTATCTCATATCTTTTGTTGGCTGTTGCTTGTAGTATTTCAAAACACATTTGTTTTGTTGATTCAACTTCTGATATGATTATGTACTCGTTGTCTGAATGTGGGTCATAGTATCCACAAGACATGTTTGCAACTTGAACGGTATTGTTGTCAGCGATTTCTCCAACATCTGTTATACCACCAATACATTTTTTACGATTGTATTTGTCAAGTATGTAATCAATGTCATTGTGAAGTTTATCGTCTGATAGTTTTGTACCGCTGATACTTGTTACAAAGTCATTGTATCCACGTCTGTCACATTCTAACACAATAGTACTGTCATTGAAGAAATTGAAGTCTGCTTTGCTTGAACCTACACAACCAACTTCTTCGTCAAGAAAGAATACTGCTTTGAAGTTGTCAAATTGTTTTAGTAGTTCAAGAGTAATGTATACACCTACTTTGTCGTCACCACCAATACCATAACGTTTTTTTGTTTTAGTGTCGATAGCTAGTAGTACGTCATCAAGTTGTACAACTTGTACATCATTGTTTATTGCGTGTACTGTATCAATATGACATACCATTGTCGGATACAAGTATGCGTCACCTTTGGTCACATATATATTACCATACTTGTCTGTTGTATGACCAAGGTTTTGTTTTGCAAGTTCTTTTTTTATGAACCTTTGCATTCGCTGTGTTTCATATGAATGTGTTTGAACATTCATAACTCTGATGAGATTTTGATTATCTTTCATGTGATTGTGAATTAAGGGGGCCGAAGCCCCCGTTAGATTAAACTTTGATTTTGTTGTTTGCAACAAGAGTGTTGTACATTAGTAATGCACCCTCGTATGCAGTTAATGTTTTACCTTGTCGTTCAGTAATGTCAAATGCTTGACGATAATCATCTGCTTTGAATACTGTAGTCACTGGTAGAAGATACGTCGGTGGCTTTGTACCATTAAACAATGTCATTGCCTGTTTCCATGCATCTCTATTGTTATTGATGTCACGTGCTGACAAATCGTTTTTTATACGATTGTACACGTTTTTGTCACTTCGAACAACTTTGTTCTTTTTGACATTTTTTACTGCAGTTTTTATTGCAGAAGATACTGATGACCCAGTCACGCCTGTAGCATTACCGATGTCAGTTACTGATGACCCATTTAGTAAGTCATTGATTAACTCTGTTCTCATAAGAATTAAGATTTAAAAATTAATAAATAAAAATTGATAATTACGGCTGTGAATACAGCCCAAGTAAATAATATTACAGGTGATAAAACCAGTAATGCTGTCCAACTCATTGTTGAGTAAATTTGTAAAGACCCACCAAATATGCATATGATTGCAAACAATGCTATTGGTGTGACAATAAATTTTTCAGCCATTGATAGTTTTGGCTGTGTATTTGAATCCGCAATAGTGATTGTGATACGTCCATTGCGTTTTTTTTGTATCGTTTTGATACCTGTCGGAAGAGTTTTTGTGATTGTTTTCATGTATATATATTTAGTAGCCCGTGAAGGAATCGAACCTCCATTTGCACCGTGAAAGGGTGACGTCCTAACCATTAGACGAACGGGCCTTATTCCCTCACTTGTTTTCAACCTAAAAGGCTTGGTGCTGTGTAGCACATGTTTTCCGTGAGGGACGTATCGCAACTGGGCTCAACATAATAGGTATATATTGTATACATATATACTTTTTTGCTCAAAGGTAATCGACCTTCGCCGCTACTTGCGATTTTGATTATACTACTGATAACAACTCATTGACGTGTGCTTCTACATCTACTGTGTTTTCTTCTGTGTAGCGTTGTTGTAACACCCACTTTTCTACATTAGCTGAGGTCACATTTTTTTTAGTTGATTGGATGTCAGTATACATCTTTGGAAGAACTGCTTCACTGATGTATAGATTGTCCTTTAGCATTACGTTATTAACGATGAATGCACGTTCAGTTTTCATTTTGATTGTGAACGTTACTGGAATTGGAATTTCTAAAGCCATAATATTAGTTTTAATTAATAAAAATTTTATAAAATGAGACACGAAGTGTCTGTTTATTCAAAGGGTTGAAACTATCAAAACAACCCATTTACGGACATAGTGTATAGTTTTTTATTATGAATAATTCATAACAATAGGCTCGAAGAGCATAAAAAAAAGGGGCGTAAGCCCCTTATTCTAAGAGTAAGAGGCATACTCTGGATTGTCAATTTCCCATTGAGATAGTGAATCAATTGATTCAAAATTCATTTCTGTTCTATCTATGTAACTAAACTGTTCGTTTGTTACCGATTGCAACGCTATGTCTTCAGCTACACCGTAGAACATATTGTCGTTTTTGAATTTATCTTCTTCAACGATACGTGTAGTGTATCTTTCTTCCAAGTTCTTGATTAACCATGTTGGAATGTATATTACGTATCTGTCTTTGAGTTGTATATACTCTTTGACTTTTCCGTCTACCAGTCTTGACTTGATAGCTGATACGTTTCTATCATCATATCTATCTATAACCATAGCTTCTGATACTTTGTTCATTGGATATTCCACGAGTGATTGTGAATCGTATTCCCATTCTATCGTCTGACGTGAGGCAGATTTCTTGACTTTAGTCAAGCCTTTTACTTCTAGGATAGCGCCGTGTTCGTTGACTGCACCTTGGTCAGTCATAAGAACCGAATCCTTGAAGTTAAATTTATAGTAGCTACCTGGTACTATAAGTTGATTGTTAATTCCACGTTCCTTGTTAGTGTACCTGAACTCGTACTTAGAGTTAGTTGACCACGATGTAGGTATCCACTTGTCTTTGTAGATACGCTTGCCGTCAAGAGATGTGATGTTCGTAAGGTACATTGCCTTGCGTGATTTGCTACCGATGATTGATGCGATAACTGGAACTGATTTGTAAGATGAATTATTCATAGTGTTTAGATTTAATTGTTATAGTTAATTAATGATTGTGATGCTAATTCTTCTGTTGGATAATATCCACTAACTCTTTCTAGTGGAAAGTCTACATAGATAGGTTCGTAAGAAGTACCAAGATTTTCTTGATAAGTACTGCCGATATAATAACCAGCAGCTGATTTTAATACTTTGTAATCTGATGAATTGTTCATAATAAATAAAATTAAATTAATATGTACGTGTCTCTCACGCACACTTTAACGTCTATATAATGTCAAGGGAAGCGATAGCTTTCCGTAGATAATATTCCACCAGTCAAGACCGACTGTCTAATAATTTTTCATTAGAAGAAAATTATTTGACGGAGCGTGGGCGAGGCTTCGGAGAGTGTTCCTCTTCGAAGACTGTCTTTACTTGTAGAATATTACGAGAGCTGTGCTCGATGCATTTTATTGCAATGACGTGTGTGTGAGAGCCCTGAGCAACACTTTATGTTTTTTTTGCCAATTTCATAGGAGACAATGAGCTTTCTGGAAGCAACTTGTTGCGCTCAAAAAAGGTTGGCAGTCTACCTGAAATATGAAGCAACTTGTTGCGCTCACGTAAAAAAATATAAATATGAAGCAACTTGTTTGCGCTCAGTCGATGAAGCGTGCAAAGGTTTATCTTTGGACGCGCTCAAACTTGTGGTCAACAACGTTGACCTGCAGGTTCGACAATGTTGCGGTCTTAGCTAGTTTACTGCTCGAGCTACGCCTCGAGCGTTTGTGTAACCTCGAGACAACTTGTTGTCCCGAAGTAGAAGTACTGTCCATAACCAAACGGTGTCAAGCAAGGCTTGGCAACGAATTTATTAGCAGTATATATATAGAGTCAATTGTATTGTAAGTGGTAATGATTTGTTTGCCTTTGATGTAGGTATAGGGTGGGTTATCTTATGATTGTGAACACGTAAGAAAGATTTATTAGAGGGGGTGGGGGTATAGTCCGTGTGCTAAAGGATACCAGGGGTATCCGCCAAAGCGAGACAAGCGAAGCTTGGCGAGCGTACAATAGAGATAGTTGTATAATATAGAGTAACCAAAAAAAGCTAAAAGTTTTAGATAGTTGTGGGAATAATAAGTACCCCGTGGGTTAATAGAAAACGTTTTGTAATAGTGTAGTAGTGGTATAAAGTATAGGTTATCCAAAACCTATATATCTGCGTGGCACTTTTTTGGAAACACTTATAACACTTAATAATGGTCAGTATTAATTTACAATAATGCGCCACATAGTATTATTTTTTTGTATCTTTACAGTATGAAAAGAAATTATTCAAAATTAATAGCATGGTCACTAATTGCAATTATAACAGTCGCAATATGGACAACCGCATACAGTGTGCTCTATGAGATATTGTAATAAATGTTTGAAAAACAAAACTGAAGACAAGTTCAAGCATAAAGGAAAGCTAACTTGTAAGAAGTGTGAGTATCGTTTCAAACAAAGAATACTAAGGTGGATGGTTGAGGACAGAAAAATGTCTATTCAAGAAAAGCTATCGTCTAGAATTGGATACCTTGGCGCTGGATTACTAATATCGGCACAATGGACCATAGAACCTATTCTTTACGTTCTCGGGTTTGTGTGTGTCATAGTTCAAGTATCTTTTAAAAAGCAATGGAATTTAGTTGCCTTAAACCTCAACGGGCTTATTGCATGGGCAACTCATTTTATAAAAGGATAATTATGTGGGTAACTAACTATAGTATAAATGTCACAACTAATAACACGTCTGTGTCAGGAGATTATTTCACTCAAACAACGACCTGGGACGAAGCTTTTAATCCAAAAACTTCAACAGAAAATCGATAAAATTGAGCGACAAGCAAGCGACAAGCAAGCGACAAACAAGACATCCTGACAGTCAGGCACTTACGGTACAAATTTTGACCTTATAAATAAATAAGGGCTAAAAACGACATGCCTATATAATAAGAAGAAAAGAAAAGAAGAAAAGAATATAATTAAATCTAAATATTATGATAGAAAAACAGATAGTTTTTGGTTCCGATGGGCGTGAAAAACTAAAAAAAGGGGTAGACATACTAGCTGATGCGGTTGCATCCACACTTGGAGCATCAGGAAGGACGGTAATTATCGAAGACCAATTCGGAAACCCACATATTACCAAAGATGGGGTTACAGTAGCCAACAGTATACTACTATCGGACCCCGTAGAGAACTTGGGATGTAGTATATTAAAGCAGGCAAGTCAAAAAACAGCCACAGAAGCTGGTGATGGGACTACCACTTCTTGTGTTTTAGCTGCAAAACTCATAGATGAGTGTTTTAAGAACATTTCAAACATAGAAAATGTAACACAAGCCAAGTCTGGTATAGAAGAAGCGGCAAAAGACATAGTAAAAGAGCTTGAAAAGCTTAAAATAGACGTTACAGACGAAAAATTACTAGAGGTAGCTAATATATCTGCCAACGGTGACGAATATATTGGTAAAATGATATCAGACGCCTACCTTAAAGTAGGAAAAGACGGTGTTGTAACTATGGATGAGTCGACCACAGGTGAGGATTACACCGAAATAACTAATGGAACCAAGATAAACCGAGGGTATGGAACCCCTTTTAGTGTAAATAATTTAAGGTCAAAGTCCGTTGAGTATCAAAATCCACTAATTGTGATAAGCGACATGAAAATTGACATGCATGAACGCTTGCATTTCGCTTTTGAGCAGTCAATCAAGCAAAAACGCCCACTTCTAATTATTTCTGACCTCGACGATAGAGTAAAGTTGTTTATTGCACAGAATATAAATAAGAAAAACCTAACAGCTAACTTTATTACACCTGAAGGTATCGGCCTTAAGAAGTTTGAACTGCTGGAAGACTTATGTCTTATGACTGGAGCTAAAATGATTTCAGAAATGTCTGGGGATTCCAAACAGAATATCGACGAATCTTACTTAGGAACATGTCGTCAGATGATTTCTAATTCAACTGAAACTGTTTTAGTGTTTGATGAGCAAGAAAATACTAAAAAGAATGAAGTTATCGAATGGCTGAACAATGAGATTCGATTAACGAAGAATAAATCCGATAAATGGCACTTACAAGACCGTTTATCAAAGTTGGCTGGAGGAGTAGCAACCATTAAACTAGCAGGAAACTCTGAAGTGGAGCTTAAGGAGAAGAAAGATAGAGTAGATGACTCCATCCATGCAACTAAGGCTGCCTTAGAAGAAGGAATAGTTGCTGGTGGCGGAATTGCACTAATTGATGCGGCTAGAAAAATATCGCAGAAATCTCTTAGAGGCAGTAATTCATTTAACTTAGGGTACAAAATGATGGTTTCCGTTCTTTCTAGTCCTTGGAATAAAATTATGTCAAATGCAATGGATGTAATTGACCAGGATATCATTAATGCTATGGAAAATAAAAGAAAAAACTACGGTTTTGATGTTAAAACAAAAAAGTATGGTAACATGTTTAAGATGGGTATAGTTGACCCATTTAAGGTTACAAAAAATGCCGTTCTTAACTCAGCATCTGTTGCCTCCACCATACTAACAACATCATGTGTAATTTCAAACAAAAGAATTAATAAAAATTAAAATCAAATAAAATGGAACACAAACACGAACCAATAAGCAATTCTATATTTGAAACATATAGGATACAAGAAAGGGTTAAAGAACAGAAAAAAGCTATAAAACTATTAGTTTCTCAAGGCTACACAATTAGCGACATGGAGGGTAATATTATGTCAAAGCACTTTACTAAATTTGATGACGAAGGAAATTTACTTGAGTCTGGACACACTAAAACAATCTAATGAAGGCTGTAGGAAGTTTTATAATCGTAAAAGACGAGGAAGTCATTCAAAAAAACGAATTAGGCCTTATTATGACTGAAAAATCAGACAACAATATACGCTACGTTATAGGAGAGGTCATAACCGTCGGTGATGACGTAAAAGAAGTATATCCTGGACAATTCGTTTACTTTGACAAGATATCTGGCTCTGAACTCAGGTTAAAAGGAGAAAAATTCAAGGCTATACGTGAAAGAGACGTAGTTGTAACTATGGACGATGTTGATTCCGCTGTTTGATTACGAAAGGCATCGTATAATAATGCAGACACCTTTCAGGTTCAAGGGTAAGGATTACCTTTATTTTCCTGACGGGTGTAAATTCTACTCTCTTTACAGAACAACTAGGAAGATAAACTCTTTTTCAGAGCTGGAGTATATCGCAGAAAAGTTTATACACCTAAACAAAGGGTTCGATATTGACTTAATGAAAAAACTATTCGTTGAGCTATCAGATAGAGACAGAGGTCATATAATAAGAACTTACGGAGCTTACAGAGTCGAAAGCATGATTGAAAGGGTTTTTGATAAAAAAACCAAGCCTTATTGCGCTAGGTTAAGAAAAATAATATTCAATCCATCAAAAATGATTGATAAAAAAACCAAAATGAAGATAGTTGGTTCAATTATTGGCTCTAAAGAAAAACCAACCTCATCTCAAATAGAACAAGTTATAGAGGAGCTTTGGCTGAATAAAGAAAAAATAACAATAACCAAAATAGCTGAAAAACTAAACACCTCTAGATACCTTGCTGGTTGGTATTTTAGTGACGATGTAAAAAAATCACTAGCCAACGCTAATAAAGAAATAAAAGAAGAAAACCTTATAAGCAGAGCAATAGAAGCTATAGATATACTTACAGATAGCGGTGACAAACTTAAAATGAGAGAGTTAAAGAAAATAACATCAATAAGAAACTACTCATTGCTTAAGCAAGCGGTTAATCTTTATCAGAGCGGCTTTTAGTTCTATTCATTCCTTGAATTATATTTCTATAAACCTTATCCATGTAATTTTGTTTTTTAAATATGGGGTTAGAGCGAGGTTCTTCTGAAATAGGCTCTTCTTTGTTTAATTTTTTATATGTTAAAGAGCATATTGTTTTTCCTTTATGACTTAACTCCCATAGCTTCGCTCTAGCATATTTCTCGCCACCTGGCCTCCATTCTTTTATAAGCCCTTTGTTTACCATTTCGAAAAATCTTTTCTTGTCCCAAGACATTGTATTTCCGTAGTAATTAAAATCTTCTTTTTTAAAATACGGCAAATCATAGAGGTATAAAAGCATATCTAGTTCCATTGAAGATATTTCGTATTTTCTTTTTATGTAGTATTTTACTACTCTCCAATATTTTAAAAAGTTGTGCTCTCTTTGCCTTGGTTGTCTTTTAAAAGACTTTCTTTTGTAGGTTTTTATCATTGAATTAAATTGACTTTAGGGCAAAAATACGAAAAACATTTTTTGGTATATTTGCTGTATAATAAAACCCAATGGCAAAAGAGAAGAAAAAAGGTAAGGGAAATAAGATTTGCTCTGCAGGAATAGCTTGGGCTAAAAGGACTTTTGACACATACCCTTCTGCTTATGCTAACATGGCTGCAAGTAAATACTGTAAAGACCCAAACTATGCAAAAAAAAGTAAAAAAAAGTAAAAAGCTTTCTGCTGGGCAAATGAAGATAGCTAGACTAGCTCCTCCATTTAACCAAATAACTAAAGCTGATTTTAAAAAGTTAAACAAAAATAAAAAAGGATAATTATGCCATACGGAAGCGCAACATACAGTAAAAAGAAGTCGAAGCCAATGACTAAGAAGAAAAAAACGGCTAAAAATAAAAGTAAAAAGAAATAATTATGCCAGACATAGATTACAATTCATATGGATTTAAAAACTCAACTGTAGATAAATTATCTACTAGAGCGGTTTTTAATCCAAATAAAATGGCAGTTAAGAAAGTTGCTCAACCAAGAGATTTGGAGGCAGAGGCAAGATTAATGGAGCTTGCTAAAACCATGAACGCTCCTGACCCAGGTCCAGTTTTGCTTGGTGATGGAAGCGCGCTTACATATGCAGCTAACGCTGCCGCTGGAGGAGTAAAGGCTATAATTAAATATGCTGCAAAGAAATTAAGTAAAAAAGCAGCTATAAAAGTAGCGTCAAAAGCATCAGAATAATGGAGGAAGACTATAACAACATAGGATTTAAGAATAGTGACATAAGTTATATTACATCAAAAAGTTCGTATAGCCACAAAAACAGAATGACTAGAAAAGGGTATGTGAATAAAACAAGATATAGAAGCGAAGCTATATCTACAAACCCAGATGGTTCTTCTGCAAGCAGAACAAAACTGAAAAATAAAAACGAAAAGAGTACTTCTGTGTTTAAGCAAGTAATTATTACGCCTGAAGGTGGTACTGTTTTAAAAAATAGAAATGGAAGAAGCTCTGAGAGAAATATATCAAGAAGGGCTGCTGAAAGAAAAATAAGAAGACTTCAGCGTAGACAACAGAGAATGTTATAATGGGTGAACTTAAGAAATGGCGTGAAGAAAAATGGGTGAGAATAGGAGCCGATGGCTCTATCCTTGGGGCGTGTGGAACGAGCAAGGACAAGAAGAATCCAGACAGATGTCTTCCACTGAAGAAAGCAAAGAGCATGAGCAAGTCCGAAAGAGCTGCAACTGCAAGAAAAAAGAAAAGGGAGGGAAGAAAAGGAAAAACTGTTGTTTCGAACACGAAAGCAGGAAAAGTAACTAAGAAATTTACGAAAAGATAATGGCAAATATAAGTTTATATGAACTAGACACTGTAATAGACCCAAATGACAAGGTTATAGGTACTGATGGAACTACTGGTGCAGACCAAGGTAAAACTAAAAATTTCACTGTGTCTACACTAACCTCACATATAGTGGGTAGTATTATAAATCCATCTGCAAATGACTTTAAAATACCTGTGTTTAATCAAGGAGGATTAAAAATTACAGATTCAATAATATCTCAAGATAGTTCACCATCTAATGGTGTCGCTGGCACAGAAATAACAATAGAAGGAAACTTAGTATTATCAAGGGACCAGAATGACACCACACTTACACTTATTTCAGACATAAGTAACACAACTCCTTCAGGAGAAGCATTTAATCCATCTATTCACTTTATTCAGGATGCTGGTGCTCAAAATGCAGCTATAGGATTTAATATTATTGATGATACGGCTGGCGGGACTATAGAAGGAAGTGGAAACAGGTTTTGGATTGTAAACGCCATGGAAGATAATGCTGGAGAAGGCGGAATTACATTTGGCACAGCGCAAGTTGATGGTTGGGAAAACTCTATAGCTAGATTTATGATTCGTGGTGATGGTAAAGGTTTGTTTGGTCATCCAAACGAAAATTACGGCGGTACATTTGATGCGCAATTTGAGGTTTATGATGATAGAACTGAAAACTCTACCACAGATTTTAGTTTTGTATCATATGCATATGTAGATATATCTGAATACCCCCCAAGTCAAGGTGCTGGTGGAATAGTTAGCCGTGTAAAAGTTGTGGACGGAGAAACAGACTTGGGAACTCATGCAATAGGATTTGTAGCGGGCACAAACTCATCAGAAATTATAGCTACAGGAGCATTTGCTTTTTACGCTAATTCAAATATGGACACTTCTAGCGCTACTGGGATTTCTGGTAATGTTGGAACTAATGGAAAATGGAATTTTGGAGACTCTTTCGTTGCTGAACCAGCATCTACAGTAACTGTTAGTGGAGACGCAGAAGTTGTAGGGAATGCAAATGGGGTTATATTAGAATCTCCAAACGGAACAAGATATAGAATCAAAGTAGATGATTCTGGTAACTTAACAACAACAGCATTATAAGATGGCGGATAAAAGTAAAATGGCTTGTAATAAGCCAAAGAAATCAGATAGAGCTGGGAAGAAGAAAATGGTTAAGGCGTGCTCAGGAGGAAAAGAAAAACTTATTCATTTTGGCGCAAAAGGCTATGGACACAATTATTCAGCTGCTGCAAGAAAATCATTTAAAGCAAGACATAAATGTTCAAGCGCTACAAATAAATTAACTGCTCGTTATTGGGCGTGTAAGAATTTGTGGGCAGGTAAAGGCGGAAGCACCAAGTCTTCTCCAAAATCAAAAAGAGGTAAATACTAAAAAATATATAATCATGCCAGGTAAAAAGAAAAAAGTAACAAATCAACAGGCTAGCTCTAATATTACAAGATTACTGTCTAATACCAGAACAACGTTTACAAAGAGTGATACAAAAAAGTATCCTTATTTGGGTAGTCAGTTTCAATTTGATACTAAAGTATTCAACCCAATGAAAAACAATGGACCAACACAAAGAACTTATAAATATTCTACTAGTGATGGTACAGGAACTTCAAGGGTTGGTCAAGATACTCACGCTTTAGAGCGTAAGTATAAGCAAGACCAGTCTCTAAAATCTTATTTTGGGGGTAACAAGGCTCAAAGAAAATCTGCAGAAAAAGGAGCTAAAAGAGCAGCTTCTATTTCTAGTGATTTACAAAAAGGGATGTACAATGCATCTAAGCTCCTGGCACAAGGTAACGAGAGTGCAGCAGACGACTTAGCTCATGCATCAAGAATGGAGGCTTTTAACCAGCAAAAAAGAGGAGGTTTTGGGTCTTCTGAGGTTTCTCGTAGACAATATAGAAATATACAAAGTATATCAAACGCCTACTATAGCCCAAGAATACAACAACAGGCACAAAATATGAAAAAAGGAGTAGAGTCTGTTAAGATTGATATAAAGGCTAATATTGACCCTAAAGAAATAAATGCTAGTCTAAGAAGATTAACCTCTAAAAAGAAAAAATAACATGGCTGAAAAAAAACCTCTTATTGGTAAAGGTGTTTTCTTTCTCCCTAAAATTGAAAACGACAAACAGAAAAGAGAAAACATTCGAAATGTCCGAAGGTCAAGAAGAAGTGCGTTGAAGAATGCGAGTACAAAAGAAGAAAAAAAAGCTATTAGGGAAGAGGCTCGTCAAAATATAAGAACCGAGAGGGGTGGCGTTTCTCAGGTAAGAGAGGTTTTTACAGATGTAAAAGATTTTAGTGACCAAATAAACCAGCTTAAATCTAATATTCAAGGAACAACCGTTGGCACAGTTGCTAGTTTAGCAAAAAACTTAATAGGGCATATATCGTCTGGAAATTTCCAGGCTATTGCAAATGATGTTGGAACAGGGGTTGCAATTGCTCAACGCCTAAGAGGCAAAACGGGAGCTATAAAAAAACAAACAAAAAATAATTGTAATTAAAATGGGAAAATTTTTAGTAAAATTAGGATTAAAAATACAAGCACTTTGGTGTAAATTTCAGTGTAAGTGGAACTGGTTAGTTTCAAAAATTATGTTTGATACAGATTCGTGTCCAAATAAAATTTGTACTTGTAAAAAATAAAATTATGAAATCAAGAGGATTAGGAGATAGTGTTGAAAAACTAACAAAGGCAACTGGAATCAAAAAGGTTGTTGATACCGTGAGCAAGGCTACAGGTAAGCCTTGTGGTTGTGGAGAAAGAAGAGATGCATTAAACAGAATGTTCCCATATAAAAAATAATGTTAAGTAGAACGGCAAAATATTATCGTGATAATCCTGAAGCTAGAAAAAAGCACAGGAAAACCTCAGCGAAAGCTCAAAAGAAAAAAGAAGCTGTTCGTAAAAGAGTAGAATGTAATTTATTTAATAGAAAAAACAAAAAATCAAAAAAAGGAGATAAATTAGATTGCTCACACAAAAGCGGACGTTTAGTTCTGGAATCACAGAAAAAAAACAGAGCTAGAGGTGGCGGAAAAAAAAGATAATGGATTTGGATAGCAAAATATCATTTGTAGCGGGATACATCTTTACAGCTGTATCTTCAATAAGCATCTTAGGATTAGTTCAAGCTGCGTTAATTGGTTTAATTGGTGGTTTTTTTGGACTTTTAGGCAAAGAGCTTTATTACGGTCTAAAAGATAAGATTAAAAATGAGAAAAATAAATAAAATAATAATTCATTGCTCTGCAACTCCAGAGGGAAGGGATGTTTCTGCAGAAACCATTGACCAGTGGCATAAGGCCAGGGGTTGGTCTGGAATTGGATACCACTACGTGGTTAGACTAGATGGCTCTATTGAATATGGGAGAATGGTAGATAAGTCTGGAGCTCACTGTAAAGGTCACAATAGCGATAGTATAGGTATTTGCTATATTGGAGGCGTTGAATCAGAGCGTGATTCTGATGGCAAATGGACTGCCAAGGACACAAGAACATGTGAGCAAACAGCAAGTATGCTTGAGCTTATAAGAATATTAAAGAAACTGCATCCAGGAGTTGAGGTGTTTGGACATAGAGATTTTTCTACAAAAGCCTGCCCAAGCTTCGATGCGAAAAATGAATATTGCAATGCCTAAGAAAAAGTTTAAAGACACAAAGGTTGGACAGTTTTTACTTAAAAAGGTCCCAGGAATTGTTGGAGATATACTTCCAGATAAGGGGGTTTTGGGTATAGTTAAGAATCTAATTGACAACGACCCAGATATAAGTCCAGAAGAAAAAGCTCAAATGCATGAAGAGCTTGTAAAAATATATGAGCTGGAAGTTGCAGATAGAGACTCTGCTAGAAAACGTGAGGTTGAAAAAGCTAAGACAGGAGGTTTTGACCTTATGTTTAATTTAACTGGAATCATAGGTCTTTTTGCTTTTGCTTTTATCATATATGCAATCGTATACCTTGAAGTGCCAGAAAACAATAAAGAAGTTTGGATTCATTTAATTGGTATTTGTGAGGGAATAGTTCTTAGTATTTTTGGATACTTCTACGGTAGTGCTGTCCGAAAAGACAAAGATTAGCTTATCTTTTGCTTTTATTAAAATATTATCTTTGCATAAAAGTATTTTATATTTATGGCTAGAATAAGCACATATGTTTTAGACACTAACGTCACTAAGGACGACAAGGTAATTGGAACGGACTCGGCGGGTCTAGTAACAAAAAACTTTAGTCTCACTGATATATCGGCAATAGCCAATCAAGAGATTACTGTAGCTGGACAATTAACTTATCAATTCAAGACTAGTATTTCGGAGGGCTCATTAACTGGTCCAAGTGATGGAACTGGTTTTTCATCTCTTAGTAGTTTTAGACTAAGTGAAGTTGATGTTCCAGGCCACAATGTAGAGAACTTTTTACAAGAGTATAAAAACAAAAGAGTCTTACTAGTAGATATATCCGATAAAGATAAATATGGAATATACGACGTTGTTAGTGTTCAGGAAGACCAAAACAACTCTAATTACTATCTTTTTACTTTGGATTATCATGGAGGAAATGGAAGTCTTGTTTTAGACAATTATTATGTATTCGCATTATACTCTCAAGACGCAACATATAAGCACAGCCAAACAAGCGCAAGTACTACTTGGGATGTTGTGCATAACTTAAACAAGTTCCCATCTGTTTCAGTTACTCTTTCTACAGGAAAGCAGGGGCAAGCAGATATTACATTCATAAACAAAAACAGATTAACAATAAATTTTTCAGCAGCAAAAAGCGGTTCTGCATACCTAAACTAAAAAACTATGGCTATTCCTTTTTTAAATCACTTAGACCTCAATCAAAACGAGCTAAGAAATTCATCACTACACAACACAGAGGCTTCTGACATTACATTGCCAGTATCTGGTCAGATTATATTTGACAACGGGACGGGAGTAAATAAGTTAAAATATTACGACGGAAGTAACTGGCTTCCTTTGAGTGGAGACTATTCTCACCCTTCTCATACTGCTCTTACAATAGACCTTGACGCCACTGGCGCTTCGGTTATAAGCACCATTGATTTTACAAGTGATGGTCTTGGCCATGTGACTTCTGCAACTGCAACAACTAGAACTTTAACATTAAGTGATTTAGGTTACACGGGCGCAACAGACGCAAATAACTACGTTCACCCTAATCACACAGGCCATGTTACGTCTACAGGAGATGGGGCGACAGTGCTAACTGTATCTGCAATTACAGGTCAAACCGAAGAAACAAATAGTACCAACTTAAACTTAACTGATGAGTTTGTTATGAATCTTGGAGGTTCTATTAAAAAATTAGACCTTTCTGTGTTGCAAAGCTATTTTCAAAACAATCTTTCATTTACTACTGATACAAACACAGATACTCTTCAAACTATCTCTTCAGATAGTTCAAATGCAGACAGGTATATTACTTCTGTAGCAAATGCCACAGGAGCTCAGGAAGGACTATCTCATAGTACACTTACATATAACCCAAGTACAGAAACACTTAATGTAACTAATTTAGTTGTTTCTGGAACCTCAACTACAATTAACACTGAAGAGATTAACCTTGCTGATAATATTATTCTTTTAAATAGTAATTATGCAGGGGCAAGTCCAACTGAAAATGCTGGTATTGAAGTTGAAAGAGGTACTAATGATGATAATGTAAGTTTAGTTTGGAATGAAAGCTCTAATAGATGGACATTCACAAACGACGGAACTAATTTTTATAACATTCCAATCTCTTCAGAGTACGATAACTTTAACTTTAGCGTTAGTGATGGAACTAACACACAAGAAGTAGGCGATGGAGGCACTTTAACCTTTGCTCAAGGAGGCGGACTAACTGTTGCTGTTTCTGGGGACGATACAGTTACATATACTCACGCAGATACATCTGCTCAGAGCTCTGTAGATAACTCAGGAAGAACATATATTCAAGACATTGCGCTTGATGATTACGGGCACATTACAAGTATTACATCTGCTACAGAAACTGTAACAAACACAGATACTAACACTCAGTTAGAAACAAAAGAAGCTGATATTGATGTTTCAAACTCTACATTTATATCTAATAAAAGAGCTACTATAAACCATGCTCTTAACTCTGAAAATGTAGTTGTACAAATGTATGATAAGGTTACAGGACAAGTTGTTCATGCTGACGTCGAGCACACAAGCAACGGCAGTACTATAAGTAAAAATCATGTAAGAATCGAGTTTGGAGTTGTTCCAGCTAACGATATTAGAGTAATTATGATTGACGCTAAAGACGGCGCGACATCAGTTACTCCATCTTACTCATAATAATTAAATAAAATATGGCCAAGAAGTTTTTAAGCGACATAGAGCTTGATGCAGGATTAGTAGATGTAAATGGTAATACAGGTACATCTGGCCAGATACTTTCATCTACAGGAACAGGTGTTGATTGGATAAGCCAAGATGACATAACAGCTGGGCAAGTTGACAAGGCTCTTTCACTTACGTTACAAGTAAAAAACACAGAATCTGTAGCGCTAACAAAAGGGCAAGTTGTTTGTGCGGCTCCTACTGCTACACCACCGTCTGGAAATGTCATTGAAGTAAAACTTGCAGATAACAACGGTACAGATAGTATGCCAGTTATCGGTATTTTAAACGAAGGTTTGGATGCAGCAGGTGGAGCAAATGATGAAGGCGAGGCTATTATGTTTGGTCGTATTTCTGGTATAAACACGTCTGCATTTTCTGTAGGCGATGAAGTTTTTGTTTCAGACACTCCTGGTGGGCTAACCGCTACAAAACCAACTGGAGTAAAATACATTCAGAAGGTTGGGGTTATAATGCGTGATGACGCTTCCAATGGTACAATAGAAGTATTTGGTGCGGGAAGAACAAACGACGTGCCAACTCCTTTATATGTAGACCACGCTAATCAGCGCTTAGGAATTAGAAAAACATCCCCAAGCTCAGAGCTTCACATAAATAACGACTCTGCATTACCACAATTAACATTGTCTAATGCGCCAGTTGGTGGATATGGAGGTGGTGGTAAAATTATAATTGAAGGAGGTACTGGCGACTATGTTTACGGTTCAATAGAGTTTAAAAATGGAGGCAGTAGAGATGCTATATTTGCCTATTCTGCAGCGTCCAGAGAAATGTCTTTCAGAGTAAACGAAAGAGGTACATCTGGTCAAGGATACTTTAGGTTTTATAACCAAACTACTGAGGTTGCAGAGATAAATCCATCGGGAATATACGGAAACGTATTCTACGACCAAGGAAATACAGCCTACTACTTAAATCCAGCTTCATCAACTACAGCTTTAAACACACCGCTGGGGTCTGCTAGAGTAAAAGATGTGTTTATTGGTAATTCCACTGGGCAAATTAGTAATCGGGTTTGGTTTGATAACGGAAGTTCAAATCAGCCAGGTCTTTATTTTGAAGGAGGCCAACCAAAGTTTATAATATACAGTTCAGTTAGTAATATATTTCACGACACATACCACCCCAACGCAGATACATGGACTACAGCTAGAACTATAACTTTAGGAGGCGATTTAACAGGGAGTGTAAGTATTGATGGTTCTGGTGATGTTACGTTATCAGCGCAGGTTACTAATAATAGCCATCAGCACAATGCCTTATATGAAAATTCTACTATTACATACGGAGCGTCTCAGCTTCAATGGATGGATATAAACGGTAATGGAGGCACAGGCCTTAACGGTAGTAACCCTCAAAACCCTACAAATGATTGGCATTACCATATGTTGATGAACCATGCTAATAGCAACGGGTATTATGTGGATTTAGCTTTTGACTTTCATGACGACAATGTGTGGTTCCAAAGAAATGAGGCAGGTACTTTACAAGGATGGAGACAAATGTTCCATGACGGCTACCATCCAAATGCAGATACTTGGACCACAGCTAGAACAATTACTATAGGCAATACAGGTAAATCTGTAAATGGTTCTGCAAATGTATCCTGGAGCTTAGCTGAGATTGGTGCAGCTTCATCATCACACACACACACTTGGGCTGATATATCTGGAGAGACTGCTAACTCTGTTAATAGCTGGGGAGGATTAAGGCATGAAACTAATGACGGGTATATAGATTTTGGACCAGCTAATTCAAGTCACGCTCATATCTATACGGATAGAGCTGATTTTTATTTGAATAAAAGAATTCAGATAAGTGGTGGCTCTCAACTTAATACATCAGATGTAAGGTCTGCTATATTTTACGATATTGATAACACTGCTTATTATTTAAACCCAGCTAGCACATCAAATCTACAAGAGTTAGAAATATTAAGAAACTCAAGTAACTATACAGTTAATTTAACTGATGCTCACGATAGAGCAGGGTTGATGATTAAATCATCTACTAACTTTGATAGTAAACTTGCGTTTAGTTCTGGAGCAAACTCTATACAATATATACAAGCTTTAAATAATGCTCACACAACAGGAAGAGATATTGGAATTAACCCATTCGGCGGCAATGTCGGTATCGGAACTACTAGTCCTGGCGCTAGATTGCACGTATCATCTGGAACGGCTAATGAAGATTGTGTTGTTATAATAGAATCTGATACTGATAATAACGATGAAACCTCTAATCCCAGACTAGAATTAAGACAAGATGCAGGCGGAGTTGTTGGAAGATTAGGCTACAGAAATAATACTAATAGCTTAGAGCTTATAAACCAATACGCGGAAGCCTTATATTTAGGCACTAGTAATAGTACAGATTTAACAATACTTAGTAACGGCAACGTCGGGATTGGAACTGATAATCCTCAAAAAAAGCTTAACGTTTCAAGTAGTGACCAATCAACGGCAAGAATAAGATTATCTAATACAAACACAGCCAGCGGAGGCGATAATATAGAGTTAGTAGCTGGAGTGCACAATGTTACCCAAGATGGATTTAGTATATACAACGCTTCAGGTGGTGGAACTCAATTTGTTATCCAAGGAGGTGGTAACGTTGGTATTGGTAAAGAGGCTCCTTCTGAGGCTTTAGACGTAGACGGAAGCATAACATCTAACGCTACTATATGGACAGGGTATGACGCTGGAGTTACTAACTCTATTTCATGTTCTGGTTGGTTTAGAAGTTCTGGAAGCACTGGCTGGTATAATGCAACCTATGGTGGTGGAATATACATGGTTGACTCAACTTGGGTTAGAGCATATAATAATAAGAAGTTTTTTGCGGATAACACTATAGAATCTAATTCAGGAATGTATGCTCCTATATTCTATGACAGAAATAACACTGGGTATTTTTTTAACGGAGATGCTTCTAAAGACAATGTAGATTTAGTTACAGGTTCAAATTACGCTATTAACGTTTTAGGAACCATCTCAGGAGGCCATAGAAAACATGGAAACTTAGAAACTCCTGAAATGCAATTTAGTGTTGGTGGAAGCACTGACCTTAACTGGAAAAAGCTTTTTGATGTTGTTACAGGCGACGCTAGCTACTCTGGATGGGGTGCTGAAATAGAAATAACAGACTTTAGCGGAAACTTTGGTAGCGCAACGTATTCAGGTGGAGAGCTTTATAAAGGAGCACTAAGTATATATCACTGGGGAGGGACAGGAACCACACCAGAAACTCCATACGCAAATATACCTTATGCTCTACGAAATAATGTAAGGTGGTACAAAATACAAGAATCTGGTCAAAACAGATATCAACTTCAAGTTAAATCTGTAGGAAACTATCAACAGTTATACATAAAAGTTAAGCCAGGAATTGGAAATCAGGTTGCTGATATTATATCATATGCTAATGATACAAATGGAGCGACTTCTGGGGGAACTGCGTATACCTCAACTCAAACCGCTAATTTTAATCACGAATTTGCAGGGGGTATTTGGACGAACGACTCTCGAACTATAGGTTGGAAAAATGCTTATGGAAGTCCATATTTATCAAGTTACTACGGGTCTATAACGACAAGCGCACCTCTTTATGTTGGAGGTCCTACAGGAAATGGTCAAGATGTATACTGTGACGACTTGCGAAGTAATAAGGTTTTTGATAGGGCAGCTACAGCGTATTACTTTGAGGGCGGAAATACTGGGGACTCTATAAGAGTTGCTGGTGATGTTGTAGCATATTACTCTTCGGATAAAAGGCTTAAGGATAACATCAAGCCAATAGAGAACGCATTAGACAAAGTTAAGGCAATAAGCGGGGTTACATTTGAATGGAATGAAAAGTCACACAAGACCACAGGTAAAAAAGATGTAGGGGTTGTTGCTCAAGAAATTGAAGATGTTTTACCAGAACTCGTAGAAACAAGAACTAATGGGTATAAGGCGGTGGATTATCAAAAACTAACAGCTGTGCTTATTGAATCTGTAAAAGAGCTTACGGCTAAGGTTGAAGCTTTAGAGAATAAGCAATGTAATTGTAAATAGTTATGGCAGTACCAGCAAGCGGACCATTATCTTTAAGGGGAATAAGAAGAGAAGTTTCCTATAGCAACTACACGCAACCAAATTCTATTTTAAACATAAGTTTATCGGATGCGTCTACTGGAGTTAATGGAACTTTGAACACTTCAAGTTTAAGACCTGATGGTAACACACCTCATAAGATGAGTGAATGGCGTGGTTATGACCACGATTATTCAGCAACAACCGCTCCAAGTGTTTCAACTGGAATATGTGGTTGGAATA
>VMHT01204078.1_pt1 | contig 60771 bp, 70 predicted proteins | sample 4693611 | NCBI WGS metagenome assembly VMHT01 (sample SAMN12280063, study PRJNA550983) | marine metagenome | isolation source: seawater sampled from same location over 5 years 0.02-0.2 micron viral filtrate | place: USA: collected off the coast of southern California halfway between the port... ...
CCGTTTGACCAAAGCGGCTTCTTCTGCTGTCGGTTCCTGCTGATACTGGGCATTCCACTGAAAAACAGGCATTGAAGCCTTAGTTCTGAGTAGTGCTTCAAGGTCAAAAAACTGAGGCCAGAGGGGTTTTTGTTTAGATTCTCCCGTTTTTTTGTCTGTTACATCTAATATAGCAGGAAACTCAACCACCTCGTACTGGTCTGACCTCTCATTCTGGGTCATATCTCTTACAACACGCCCTGTCAGGTCATCCATATGCCATCTGGTTTGTATTATGGCAACTCTCCCTCCAGGCATAAGACGAGTTCGCGCTCCGAATGTAAACCAATCGTATGCTTTTTCAAACACTTCGAAGTTTCCATTGATAACATCCTGTTCTGAGTGGGGGTCGTCCACAAGTAAAAGGTCAGCACCACGACCAGCAATAGAAGAACCAATACCACACGCATAATATTCACCTCCTGAATTAGTATTCCAACGCCCTGCCGACTTAGAATCTATTGCCAAAGCCACAGTCGGAAAGATAGCTTGGTAAGTTTCTGTTGCAATAAGGTTACGAACCTTCCTACCAAAATCTACAGCGAGGTCTGTAGTGTGCGAAACCATCATAACCTTCTTGTTTGGATTCCTTCCTAGAAACCAAGCGGGGAACATAATAGAAACAAGCTGCGATTTTCCGTGTCTTGGAGGAATATTGACACAGATGCGATCCTTTTTACCCTGCTCAATTCCCATGAGCATGTCAGCTAAGAGTCTATGATGTTTCCCCACTATGTAATCGGGCTGCATATGCTTACAAAACGCTATAAGATCATCATATGCTGCCTGATTATACTGTCTGGTGTTCAATTCATCGACCATACGGTCAATCTCAGCAACTTCTTCAGTCGTATATTGGTCTAAATTGTCCAACATGACCTGTATATCGTCTTCGCTGAAGTCTAACACCTGACTATGTACCATTTTCTTCGTCTAAACCTAGTTCTTTGTCTACATCTATAGCTTCGTCACCCATAATAACAGCATTTTCTATCTTTTCGGGTGGATTTACTAGTTTTGCCAGCTTAGAACGCAATTTTTCACGTAAATCATCCGTAGACTGATGTGTTATGGTGACTTCAGACTTCTCTGCGAACAATCCCACGTCTGAAATCTTACCAAGAAGCTCTAATGCACGTATTCTGACCCTTGGATCAGGGTTGTCAGTCTCTAATAACAGTTTATTTGTAACCAAATGCCGTATTTGCACGGCACTTTCTACTACAGAACGTCCAAATTCCTTTAAAATACTGTCTGTTAGTATCAAAGATGCAGGTGTAAGAGTCGAAAGTTTCTTCTCAGTAACCTTTTTAGAAGTTTTCTCAGGATCATCAGCATAAGCAACAGATATTTTAGCAGCGACATCTTTATCTTCCTTATTTGGCTCAACATCCAGCCCATGTTCACCTAATTCTTTTGCAGTATTTGCTGCTGGCTCCACACGATCCTTTAAATCAGGGGGAGGTTTGGAAGTTTCCAAGGGTACACCAAGCTCTGGCTCTACTACTATTGTCATTTTATCTCGCAGGTCATTAACCGTAACGCATTATATAGTGAAAAAAATTTTTTTGTAAAGAAGTTTGGGACTCCTATAGGGGGGTCTTCCTATATAGAGGGGGGTGGGGGGTCAAACTCAGAAAATTGTGATTTATTCGAGTAAATTAATATGTATAGAGATGTGGGGTAACATGTCAGTATAAGTGGGTGGTACGGGTACGGTATGCCTCTATCTATTGTAAATAATAACTTGTTTTGGTATGTTTAACTTATCGGAAGGCAATAACGCCAGCCATTTGTTAGGGATTCCCTAACATAACTTTAATCAAACCATGAAAGGGAAAAATTATGGTTAAGAAAATGCAAAAGACTACAGTATCAAAAGAACTTGCTAAGTTAATACATAATAACGTGGCAATAGATACTGAATTTAAAGCAAGTAATAAATCAGTTCTCAATCAATTACGTTCAGAGGATTATAAATGGACTGATTTAGTATCACCTAAATCTAAGGAAAGTACTTGTAATAAGATGTTATGGACTAGCCTAGTCGAGACTGTTGCAATAGCATTGCCACAATCAGAGCAAGACTTACTTGCAATGGATACGAAAGAGTTATCCGACTCGGAAAAGCACGACAAGCGACTTGCTAGGCAAAAGATAGGTAGTAAACTTAAAGACTATAAGAACGCTTTAAAGCGTGACCAAATGCCAAAGCGTGAAAGAGTATTGAAGACTGACATTGAGAAGTTTTCTAACCATATCAATACAGCGATTGAGATACTCCAGAATACTGAAGAGGATTTTCCAGAGAATATGGATTTGCCTCTGGCAATCGAGAAGCTAAAAGAATTAGTTATCGAGTAAATAATAATCAGGGTGACATTAATTTGTCACCCTTTTTTTGTGCCTAAATTTTGTTAAGGATTCCCTAACATTTTTTGAAACCAGTTATTGTAGTTGCGTGGAGCATAACTTGTTAGGGCTTCCCTAACACACATTGAAACCAGTTATTGTAGTTGCGTAGAGCCTAATGTAACACGCTAAGTGTTTGTTTTTATTGCAATGTTACAGAATACCCCCCTAATGTTACACAATGTTACATTTATTTTGACCAAAATGTTACATTACGTTTTATGGTAGTTCGTGGTATTTCGTGGTAAGCAATGATTTGTAGTTATGTCAAAACAGTATTATTTATATATATATATATAATGTAACATTTTTAGAAAATTATACGATAACATTTGAGACGCATGACTTTGCGTATGTTTGTAACTTTTTTCTATCCATCATTTTGACCCCTTCATAATTTCCTTATTTTTGTTACATTGTGACATTGCTTTATTTTCAATAACTTAGCGACCCTACATCTGTTACATTATGTTACATTACGTTACATTACACTGTTTACCACTACATCTAATTAGAACTAATGAATTTGAGTTATTTGACATAACCTGATATCTGTGGTATATTAGATAATACTCAGAATTATGTCTTTTATACAACAGAGGAGAACAAGTTATGACAGGGCAGTATATCAATACTTTCGTTAGGGAATCCCTAACATGTTCGGAATGTGACGCAGAGGTAAATCCAAAGCGTCATGCACTAGGCTACAACGTGTGTCTAGAGTGTGGAGAGATTATGGCACGTGATGTAAAGCATTGTGTCGTACCTATGCACAAGTCAAACTATACCGTCATCACTCGCAAGAGTGACCTTATCGGTATCAACAACAAGCAACCTAGTTAGGGATTCCCTAACACAATATAAGGAAAATCATTATGACTGAAGAAAATAAAATTGCAGAAACAATACCGAGCCTTGGTTCAAGTGCTTGGCTCGTAGACGTTGGTGTATCTGTCTGGACTGGCAGAAAGCTAGACAAGAAAGCAAGCGAGGAAGTCGAGGCACAGAACAAAGCCAACCCTAATGTGGCGAATGTCCATAAGAAGTTATTGGGTAAGTGTGATGAGTTGGTAGCCGTGCAGAAGTTTGTTGCTAATGCTCGTAACATCCATTACTCAATGACATTACCTTGGTCTGATATGGGTATGCGTCTGGTGACAACACAGATGTTTCCAAAGTATCACAAGCAGATGACCGAGTTTCAACAAGAGTTTGATAACTTGGTTGGTAAGTTCATAGGTGTATATGATTGGGCAGTAATCAATGCTCAGACATTACTTGGGGACTTGTACAATTCAGCTAATTACCCAGACAAGAACGAGTTAATACATAAGTTCTCATGGAGAATGAATTATGTACCTCTGCCAGACGCAGGGGATTTTCGTATTGATATTGGTAACGAAGCACAAGCACAGTTGCAGGAAAGCTACAAGTCTTACTATACAACCATGTTTGATAAAGCCAAGTCGGACTTGTCGGATAGACTAATTAAACCTCTGAAGAATATGTCGGAAAGGTTGGACTATGCAGATGATGAGGACAAGAAGATATTTCGTGACACGTTAGTGGATAACGTCATGGATATACTTGACCTCGTTAAGACGTTTGACCACGATACCAAACTGACTGCGACTTGTACGCAGATAGAGAACGCACTCATGGGTATAACACCTGATGCGTTGCGTGAAGATAGCACACTCCGTGCTGAAACCAAGAAGTCTATTGATGATGCAATCAAGTCGCTCCCGTCACTCGACTTCTAAGACTATACACAATAACTCGTTAGGGAATCCCTAACACAATATAAGGAAACTAAACTATGAATACAGCGATACAAATGTATGCACTATCACTCAACCAAATTACTAATGCGATTAAGGTGGGTGGCAACAAGCGAACCATACTTGTGCAAGGTGACATGGGTACTGGCAAGTCATCAATACTTAACATGTTATCAAGTGAGATGCCGTCACACACACCATGCTACTTTGACTGCACCACGAAAGACTTGGGTGACATACTCATGCCAAAACTCAAAGACCTTGAAGGCCACGACTATGTGAAGTTTGCAACCAACGAAGAACTTGGGTTACATCTAAATGATACACCCATCATTCTAATGATTGACGAGTTTGGTAAGTCGAACCCATCAGTCAAGAACGCACTGTTACGTCTTATCCTAGAACGTAAGATTGGTGGCTACACTATGCACCCAGACAGTCTGGTGTTTGCTACAACCAACAAGGGTAGCGAAGGTGTTGGTGACTTGTTACCACCTCATGCACGTAATCGTATCACAGTCGTACAGACACGTAAGCCTACAAACATGGAGTGGGTTGAATGGGGTATCAACAATGATATCGAACCATCTATCTTGGGTTGGGCGAAGGATAACCCACAGTTGTTTTTCTCGTTTGAAGATGTGAAGAACCCAGAGGACAACCCATATATCTTTCACCCTAACCAACAGAGGAATGCTTTTGTTACACCACGTTCCCTCGAAGCATCAAGCGATTGGGTAAGACAACGTAACGAGTTAGACGATACGTCACTTACTGGTATTCTCATGGGTACGATTGGTGAACGTGGTGCTATGGACTTGATGGCATACGTAAAACTGATTGACCAGATGCCTACACGTGAAGATATTATGACAGACCCCAAGAACGCAAAGATACCAACAAGTAATGGTGCAGTTGTCATGGTGGTGTTTCGGTCATTGGCATCTATGGACAAGGACTACATCAACCCATTCATGGACTATCTTGTCAGGCTAGACCCAGAGGCACAAGCTATGTTTGCCAATGGTGTGAGAGCCAAGGGGTATCATGCACAGTCACTCGTTATGATGAACAAGAAGTTTACCGAGTGGTCAATGCAGAACCAACATCTCTATCAGGCAGATAAGGTATGAGGTGGGATAAAGACGAACACGTGGTGGCAGGGGTGAGCCTTGCCGTCATACTAATTGTAATAGTATTTATTAGTTAGGGTTTCCCTAACAGAAAGGAAGAGATGTTACTAGTTAATACAAAACTATCAGTCGAGCAGAGATTACAGAAAGCCGTGTCTGATATAATGATGAACCCCAAGTACATTGCACTTGCAGGGTTGATGACGTTGGGTGAGAGAGGTGTCAAAGATGATGTACCTACTGCTTGCACTAATGGTAAAGACGAGTGGTATGGTCGTGACTTTGTTGAAAGTCTCAATGACTCAGAGTTGAGGTTCCTCATACTGCACGAAGTGTATCACAAGTTGTATCGTCATCTGATAACGTGGCAACACCTATACAAGCGAAATGCTTTCAAAGCTAACAAGGCTTGTGACTATGTTATCAATGTGAAGTTGGTTGACGATAACGAAGATGGCTTTGCTACCATGACTGGTGAACTAGCCAATGGGTGCTTTGATGAAAAGTATCGTGGTTGGGATTCAGCACAAGTGTACAATGACTTGTCACCAGATGATGATGAAGGTGAAGGCCCAGGCGGTCAACAACCATTTGACCAACATGATTGGGAAGGTGCAGAGGAACTAACCCCAGACCAGAAACGTGAACTTGCCAAGGACATTGACGAGGCCATACGACAAGGTGCGTTGATTGCAGGGAAGTTGGGGTCAGGTGGTGACCGAGACCTTGCCGAACTACTACAACCACAAGTAGATTGGCGAGAGGTGTTGCGTGACTTTATCACCGAGACTTGTGCAGGGTCAGACTATTCCACGTATCGCAGACCTAACCGAAGATACATAGGTATGGATATAATCATGCCGAGTGGTGTGTCGGAGAAAGTCGAGGAACTGGTATTGGCTATAGACACATCAGGATCTATTGGACAGAGAGAACTATCGGTGTTCTTGTCCGAGGTGGGGTCGATATGTGACACAGTAACACCTTCTTGTGTGAGGATACTCTATTGGGATACCGAGGTATGTCGTGAAGAGAAATACGAGATACACGAACTAGCCAATATAACGAAGTCAACCAAGCCAAGTGGTGGTGGGGGAACTATGGTCGAGTGTGTACCGAAGTACATGGCAGAGCATGGTATCAAACCACAAGCGACTATCATTCTAACAGATGGTTACTTGGGTGGTTCATGGGGTAGTTGGACTTGCCCTACACTATGGTGCATCTTGGATAACAAAGGCACTAACGCATCAGTCGGCAAGACAGTCCATGTCAAGTCGAGAGAACTATAAACAAGTTAGGGTTTCCCTAACACAAACAGAAAGGAAGAACTATGGCATATAGATATACAGATTGGAAGATTAACAGTTTTGCAGAAGTTGAAGAGAGGTACAACACAACAAAACCTGTTATCAGCAAGAACCACACAAAGGAGCAGGACATCAGACCCTATGGTTCAAGGTCACGCAAGTGGGAACGCATAGAAAAGGTAAATGCGAACTGCTACATTATATGGAATGGTGATGATGGCGACCCATACCAACACCTCTATTGGAATTGGAGTGGTAACTTGAACCCAACACCCAAGCAACAGATGGAACTTGTACCTATCGTGTGGAAACGCAAGGGTAACATGGAGAGTATACGCATACGCAATGGTAGTGGTAACTATGCCCATTGTAGCAGATACACTTTCCTTGAGAACACGTTACCAAACACTATGGGGTTTCTCGTTGACAATGGTAAGCAGTATATAAGTTTATATAGTGATAGGCTCAAGACTGCTTCATACTTATTGCCGAAGAGCATGTATGTTCCTTTTGGTAATCGTAGACATGGCCATAATCATGGTATTGTTGAAACAGATGATAAGAAGTATCTGATGTTTGAACGTAAGATTGGCGAGCCAAATACAACACCTTGGCAAGTGGTCGGTGCAACGTGGGAATACATTGGTGCAAAGACAAAAGTAGACAAGCAAAGTAAGGCAGACATCAAGCCACATACTGACAAGTTCTATGAATGGATTGTTACCATGTATCGTATGCTACCAATAACGGACAGAGATTATCGTAGTAAGATGCGTAATGAGTTTCAGGATTGGGTGTACAACAACAAGACGAACACCTATCAAGCATACATTACGGAAATCATACGTGATGAAGAACACCCCATGCGATTACACCTTGCAGTAGATTGGTTAACGCGCAGTAACCTGATTCAGTATAAATATACCATTGATAGTGGCCGTGAAGAATTTGTAGAGGTTGACAGTGACGTAGCAAAACAAGTTAGGGCGAACTGGAACAGATACATAAACAAACAACTAGGGTTGATATCAAAAGCAAGCCCAGAGAAAATAGAAAGGAAGCAGAGATGAGAGATTATATAAACAAACATATAAACCCAAGGGTTAGTGGGTTGACAAGGTATATAAATAATGGTGGACATGAACTAGAAAAGTTTACCAAGGCACTAAAGAAACACATACGTGGTGTAGAGTTTGGTGTGAAGAATGGCAGTGTCTCCAAGGTATACGTATACATGAAGGATAACGTGTATGCTATGGGGTGGGTTGCCTATGCTGATTATCGTGACAACCCAGAACAAAATACTCTTATGTATACTGTGTGTTCCCATGCTATACGCAATGGAAAGTATAGTAGTGGCGAACAGATGCACATGAAAATGACAACAAATTTTGACGTGGGTATTAGAAATGCCAAGCGATATCTACGCAACCTAACAACTAAGGAGATAGCACTATCTGATAAAGATGCCGTACAAAGTCAATTTCGTAAGGTAAATAGTAGTGCTAATGAAACACTTGAAAATGCTATGCAAAATGTCTTACCACGTCGTACAACTTCTGACCGTACAAATATGGAAAGTTTTATGAGTGAACTCAAACACCTAGTAGCTATCGGACATGAGTGGATAGACCAGAGTTACGGAGCAAAACTTGTGGAGTTTATAAAAGCCTATGACGAAAAACAAACGGCTGATAAACGAACTCTTGATGTTATCTTTGTGCGTGCATTCAACAAAGCAGAGCAGACCATGTTTGAAACTATGGAGATAAACAATCTGCACGAATGGAATAGTGGTAGTGAGGGCGAAGTAGTTACATACGATAACACTACGTTACCCGTAGAGCTGGCAGGTAAGCTATCAACTCTTAACATGTTAGGACAAGGACAGTATGTCGAAGGTGTCGGTCTGTATCATGGGGATTATATGTATTATGTCATTAAGTGAATACGAGAAAAGGCTCGACCAGTATGTTAAGAAATGGATTTCATTCCGAGAAAGGGCTGTAGACAATGCAGAAAAATATTATGAAATACTCAGAAGGAAAGGTGTGATGAACAAAATTCAAAAACTACAAGATGACTCGTTATATTGTATAAGTGTAGACAATGCCACTGGATGTATTATAACTTCATGTATTGGTATACAATGTCTTGACAATCCATTAAAAGACACTTATATGTCTATAGACGAACTACCAGATTGGGTGAAGGGAAAGATAGCCGTGTTAAATATGGTTGAACTTATTAAGGATACCAACGGACAAGAGTACTCTGAAATCGTTGATGGTGTTGGATATAGATTAGGGAATACGTATTACATAGGCCCGTTAACACGTTAGGGATTCCCTAACAAAAACGGAGGGCAAAAAAATGTCCTCCGTTGAAACCAGTTTTTTTGATTAGGAGTTACACATGGCAATGACCCCAGAAAAGAAAGTGAAACAGAAAGTAACCAAACAACTAAAAGAGATTGGCGCATACTACTTTTATCCCATGACAGGTGGGTATGGTAAGAGTGGAGTGCCAGATATAATTGGTTGCTACGAGGGTAAGTTTTTTGGATTTGAATGTAAGGCAGGTAGCAATAAGCCTACACCACTACAGGAAAAGAACTTAACAGATATACGTGAAGCAGGTGGTGTGGCGGCGGTAATTAATGAAAATAATGTAGACGAGGTAAAAACCATTTTGGGCATGGGAGAAAATCAGCTAGAGTTTGATTTCCCTGTACAATACGAGTGAGGCAGGTTTCCTACTATCTTTTATTAGATTTTTCAGTAGTAGGGATGCGTAAGCAGAGAGAGCGCAAAAATCCTCTGCATCAGGGGTGGGAATATTTCCTATTGGTTTCCCTTTCTTCCCATGACCCTGACGGAGTAGGGTACGAGATAACCTAGACCCCCCTCTTGAAGGGGGGCAACAGAAGGAAGAGAGAGTGTTTACAGTAACGACTTATAGTTTGTGGCTTATGGTTACACTTCCCAGTATGGATATGTGTAATACGTGGTCGGAGATATCTTATGGTAACAAGTACAGTTGCTTTGAACTCGTTGATGAAGATGGATTTAAACAATATGGTCAGTTCTTTATAATGAAATATAAGACGTTAGGAGAATGTAGCAGGGTGTCTAAAGAAGTAATGGGTGAGAATAATTGTTACGAAAGTTATAGCTACACACTTGAGATGCCAGTGCCTAGACCAGATAAACTAAGGGAGAAACAGGACTAATGACATTATCAAAAGAAAGTAGATATTGTATGATGAAACTGGGGGTTAAGAAAGGTAATTTTTTTGACCACCTAGATAAAGATGAGATTGAATGGCTGACAGTGGAAGCTAGTCAAATGAAAACAGATATTGGGGTGGTAGTCGCATCTATTATTAAAGATGTTTACTATGAAGAAAAAGAAGATGAATGATAAATCAGAACCCTTAATTATTCGTAAGAACGATCAAAAAGCCAAAGAAAGGCGAGAGAAGATAGAGGCTAGGAAGAAACAACATGAGCATTTTATGTGGAAACGTTTTAACAAGGAGAGTAAAAATGGAAAAAAGTAAAAAAGGAAAAGTGTGGGAGATATTAGTGGACAACCCATTAATGTCAAATAAAGCTGTAGCAGAGAGGGCAGGGTGTAGTGTCAACTATGTTAGCATATTAAGGCAAAGCGTAGGCACACCAAAAGAAGTTTTTGAGGAAGAAGAGAACAAAAAACAATTTAATAGGTCTAAGATATTACAGAGCGCAGATATCTTAGTATCAAAAGACAGGGCAGATGAGCATGGTGAAGCTATGCACAACTTTGTAGCTATCGGTGATTTGTGGAACGCATACCTTGGCCTTAATAATTTCATAACACCACAAGATGTACCTATGATGTTAGCCTTACTCAAGATGGCAAGGACAAAAGAGAACCCTGATAACGCAGATAACTATCGTGACCTGTGTGGTTATGGTGCGTTGGCAGGAGAAGTGAGTAGGAACAAATGATAGAAGAACCTACTCATATTGCTTTAGCCAAATCACGAATATTATCTGATGTTAGGTATTTAAACGAGTGGAGAGCTGTTATGATTAAAATAATTGTAGAGGCCGATAGTGTTGGAGAAGCCTTAAAAAAGATATTAGAGGCTAAGTAATGGATTTAATTACATTAGACTTTGAAACATACTACGACAAAGACTATTCTTTGAAGAAGTTAACAATGGAAGAGTACGTGCGTGACCCACGCTTTGAAGTGATAGGGGTCGCAGTAAAAGTTAATAACGGAGAAACGGAGTGGGCAAGTGGAACACATGAACAACTCAGCAAGTACTTACAGGCTTTCGATTGGGAAAACTCTATGGTACTTGCTCATAACACTATGTTTGATGGTGCTATTCTTAATTGGCATTATAGTATTATGCCTCGCGTCTATACCGATACTATGTGTATTGCCCGTGCTGTACATGGGGTTGAAAACAGTGCAAGTCTCAGGGCGTTATCTGAAAAGTACAATATCGGCACTAAGGGGCAGGAGATACTCAACACGCTCGGAAAGAAACGTGAACAATTTGAAGAGCGTGAACTAGAGAAGTTTGGTGACTACTGTGTTAATGACGTAGACCTAACATACAAACTGTTCTTGAAGATGGGTAAAGACTTTCCAAAGAAAGAACTCAAGCTGATAGATTTAACACTACGTATGTTTATAGAACCAACATTAGATTTGGATCTAACTCTATTAGAAAGCCATCTCACAGAAACACGTCAACGTAAGGAGGACTTATTGACTAGCGCGGCTGTTGAACGTGATGACTTAATGAGCAACCCCAAGTTTGCAGAGTTACTAAAAGGTCTTGATGTTGAACCCCCAACGAAGATAAGCCCAACGACAGGGAAAGAAACACTTGCATTGGCTAAGTCTGACGAGGGTTTTAAGGCTCTACAAGAACACCCTGACGAGAGAGTGCAACAACTTGTAGCCGCGAGACTTGGTAACAAAAGTACACTAGAAGAAACTAGGACACAAAGGTTTATAGACATTTCAAAGCGTGGGTTACTACCTGTACCTGTTAGATATTATGCGGCACACACAGGCAGGTGGGGTGGAGATGATAAGATTAATCTACAAAATCTACCAAGCCGTGGGGTAAATGGTAAGAAGTTAAAGCGTAGTATAATACCCCCTGTGGGCCACACAATCATTGACGCTGACTCGTCACAGATAGAAGCAAGAGTGTTGGCGTGGCTTGCAGGGCAAGACGATTTGACCAATGCGTTTGCAAAGGGCGAAGATGTATATAAGAAGATGGCATCTAGGATATATGGCGTAGCAGAGAGTGACGTGACCAAAGACCAGAGGTTCGTGGGCAAGACTACAATCTTAGGTGCAGGGTATGGCATGGGCGCACAAAAGTTCCAAGACCAACTAAAGACATTTGGCTTTCAACTAGAACTGGGAGAAGCACGAAGGGTTATCAAGATTTATAGAGAAACTAACTACAACATTAACAAGTTATGGCGTGAGGCACAACAAGCCCTCGTTGAGCTACATTCATTGTCAACAGTATCATTAGGTTTCGGTAATGTCTTGAGGGTAGAAGATGGTAAGATACGACTGCCCTCTGGGTTGCACATAAAATACGAGGACTTGCGCTTTGACCAGACGGACAAAGGTGTAGAATTTCACTACAAAACAAGGCGTGGGCGCACACGGATATATGGTGGGAAGATTATAGAGAACGTATGCCAAGCCATAGCACGTTGCATAATTGGTGAACAAATGCTACAAATAGCTAAGAAATATAAAGTTGTCCTGACTGTACACGACTCGATTGCGTGTTGTGTCAAGGATGAAGAGGTAGCAGAAGCACAGGAATTTATAGAGAGTCGTATGCGTTGGACACCAGACTGGGCAAAAGGTTTACCTATAGATTGCGAAAGCGGAACAGGAAAATCATATGGAGATTGTGAATGATTGATGAATATGAACTAGCGATAGGGTACTCTGATTCTGGAGAACACCATAACCAAGACTTAACCGTTAAAGATGAGCACATATGTTGCCCTAGATGTGAGTCAATACACCTGCTTATGGGTAAAATTTCTACACCTAATAAACTATCATCTTTTTTTCCTGAACTAGAATGTGTTATTATAGAGTTCACTTGTAAAGAGAAAGAGTGTTCAGCAGAATTATCATTAGCTCTATTTAATGACAGTACGTGGCATTCACATATAAATTGGGTGGAAAAAGTAGTTCCGTATGTAGAGGATACTATTGACGAATTAGAATCGTTTTCCCTAACAGGGCAAAGTAAAAAACTTAAAAGTCACGTAGAAAAACACAACCTATGGGATTTAAAGTTAGGTGAGGAGTTACCAGAAGGTGTTCCACCATACAGAAGCGAAGATTATGACAAGGGTGGAAACGATAAAGTTGTGAACATAAAAGATAAGAAAAACCCTTTATGAGCATAACCCCTTGGTCATTTAGTAGAATTAAGGCATTTGAACAATGCCCCAAGCAGTTCTATCATATGAAGATAGCAAAGGACTACAAGGAAACATACACAGAAGCCATGCGTTATGGTACGGAGGCTCATCTTGTTGCTGAAGAATACATACGTGATGGGAAGCCAATACCAGATAAGTTTACTTACCTGCGCGGCCCCCTGGAATCACTTAGTAGAAGACGTGGTAAGAAGTTTACAGAGATAAAGATGGGTTTGACAGCTGAGTTTGAGGTTTGTGACTTCAAAGCTGAAGATGTTTGGTGGCGTGGGATTGCTGACCTAGTTATTGTAGATGGTGACAAGGCATGGGTGGTGGACTACAAAACAGGCAAGTCTGCCCAGTATGCTGATAAGAGCCAACTGGAACTTATGGCTATGGCTACCTTCAAATACTTCCCAGAGGTTAGAAAAGTAAACGCGGCTTTGATGTTTGTAGTCGCTAAAAAATTCATAAAACAAAAATATAGTGATGACATGCTACCTGCATTGTGGGATAAATGGGTATCAAGTTATAAACGCATGGAGACTGCATACGATAACGACATATGGAACGCACGACCAAGTGGGCTATGTAAAAGACACTGTGCAGTAATTGAATGTGTATACAATGGGAGTAATTAGATGCCATATACAAAATCACCTAGACCTTACAAGAAAGAATATAAGAAACAAAAAGAACGTGGGGAGCATCCTGATAGGATGGATCGCCAACGTGCCAGACGTGCCTACGATAAGAAAGGCGTAAACCGCAAAGGTAAAGATGTGTCACACAACAAGATGTTAAGTAAAGGTGGCACAAACAAGGATGGAACTAAACTAGAAAGCCCTTCAAAGAACCGTGCTAGGAACGGTCAAAAAAAGGGAAAGAAAAAATGAGTGGAGAGATGAATGCAAATAATAGACAACAAGGCTTTACTTCTAAAGTTACGTGACCCTAGCAAGGTTGTTGCTAATATACCTAAGAGTAAAACTGTTGGTGATAACCAAGTGGTTGTTAACTGGGGTCTTGATGAAGCACAGAGCCTTAGACAGTTAGATATAAAAGTACCTTCTCCTATTGAAGGGCAGTACAAGTGGACAGGTAGATATAAACCTTTTCAACATCAGATAACCACAGCATCATTTATGACGATGAACAAGAGAGGTTTTTGTTTTAACGAGCAAGGCACAGGCAAGACTGCTAGTGCTATATGGGCATCAGACTACTTATTAAAGAAGGGATATATAAATCGTGTGTTAGTAATATGCCCGCTATCAATCATGGATAGCGCATGGCGTGATGACTTGTTTACATTTGCTACACACAGAACGGTGTCTGTAGCTCACGGTTCTGCTGATAAAAGAAAAGAGATAATAGCGCAAGGCTCTGAGTATGTTGTTATAAACTATGATGGTATAGGTATAGTTCTAGAAGAACTGCAAAAAGGTGGCTTTGATCTTATTATTGTTGATGAAGCTACACACTATAAGAATGCACGGACTACACGTTGGAAGAACCTATTTAGATTGATGAAAGAAGACACATGGTTGTGGATGATGACAGGTACACCTGCCGCACAGAATCCCACAGATGCGTATGGACTTGCAAAACTCATAAACCCATATGGTGTACCAAGGTTTTTTGGTGCGTTTAAAGATCAAGTTATGTTTAAAGTATCTCAGTTTACTTGGAAGATAAAACCAACTGCTACAGATACGGTGTTCAAAGCACTGCAACCTGCAATAAGATTTACCAAAGATGAGTGTTTGGACTTACCCCCAATGGTGTACTTGAAACGACAGATAGAACTTACTGCACAACAAAAGAAGTATTACAAACAACTAAAAACTAAACTTGTTATGGACATAACAGGGGAGCAAATCACTGCTATAAATGCAGCTGTGAGCCTTAACAAGTTACTGCAAATCTCAGCAGGGGCTATCTACACAGACGAGAAAGAAGTATTAGAGTTCGATATAAAGAATAGGTATAAAGTTTTACGAGAAGTCATAGACGAGTCAAGCCAAAAGGTGTTAGTGTTTGTACCCTTTACTCACGTGATAAATATATTAACAGATAAATTAAGAGCAGAGGGCATAACAACTGAGATTATAAGGGGTGATGTACCTGCACATAAACGGACTAGCATATTTAAACAGTTCCAAGAGAGTGCTGACCCACAGGTACTCGTGATACAACCACAAGCAGCAGCACATGGTGTCACGTTAACAGCCGCCAATACAATCGTATGGTGGGGGCCTACAAGTTCTTTAGAAACCTACGACCAAGCTAATGCCAGAGTACACAGGTCAGGACAGAACCACAAATGCACAGTCGTACAACTGCAAGGTTCTGACGCAGAAAGACACGTTTACAAGTTATTAGATAGAAGAATAAACGTACACGCAAAACTTACCGATCTTTACAAAGAAATACTTGACTAATACATTTTTAGTCATTATATGTAATGTTCTGATAGGAAGAGGAGATAACAATGGGTGAGATAACCCCTGATAAACTAACTAAGACGTTTTTAAAAATACGAGCAAAGCGATCTTTAATGACTGCTGAATTTAAAAAAGAAGACGATAAACTACAGCAACAACTAGATCGTGTTAAACAGGCCATGCTAGATCATTGCGAGAGGCACAATGTTCAAAGCGTTAAAAGTTCTGAAGGATTGTTCTTTACGTCTAATAAAACGAAGTATTGGGCAAGCGATTGGGATGCTATGCACACTTTTATAAAAGAGCATAATATACCAGAGCTGTTGGATAAACGTATTAATCAGACTAACATGAAGGATTTTTTAGAAGACAACCCTGATAAAGTTCCTGATGGGCTTGAGATAAGTCAGGAAACATCAATATCTGTGAGGAAAAGATGAACGAACCTTTTGTACCAATAGAAGATGTAGCCAAGCACTTTAGTGTTTCTATATCTACTGTCCGTGCATGGGTACGTCAAAAGCACATACCAGAGGATGCTTATTTTAAGATAGGCAAGACCTACAGGTTTCGTGTTGGTGATGTAGCCAATGCACTTACTAAAGTCACCAGTGAGGATACATCTAGTAATAAAGATGACCTTGTTGATGAACTACCAAGTCTAGATGATCTAGATGAAGACCTATAACTGCGGAAGAAGGAGACGCGAATGGAAACTTATATAATAAAAAACGTAGAAGCCTTATGGCCTAAAATAAATCGTACCTATCATTTTGATAGTAATGAGGGTCGGTCTATGCCATGTGACCCTAAAGATGCTAATGCAGAATACTCTATACAGTTTCGTATGGACAATGATACTGCAAAAAATCTTTATACTGAGATGGCTAAATCATACCAAGCTAATCGTAAAGATAAGTGGGCTGAAAAATTAGAACGCCCGTTTGTTAAAGATGACAATGGTATGTTTACGCACAAGTCTAACTTGAAAGGCGCATACAAGAACGAGGTAACAAAGAAACCTCTACAGGTTGATGCGAAAGGTACGAAACTACCTGATGACTTCTTACTGACTACAGGAAGTGTGATTAATGTAGCTGTACAGTTTATACCTTATGACATGGGGGGTAAACAAAACATATCCCTACGATTAAAAGGTGTACAGGTTATCAAGTACGTGCCTATTGAAGAAAGAAATCCTTTTGCAGCAGAGGAAGGATTTACTATGGATGCGGACAACCCTTTTAGTGCAGATGCACCTGTTAAAGAGGAAGCTGTCCCAGAACCAAAGAAAGTTGTTAACAAACCCGCAAATCCACCTAAAGCGGCTGATGACGACTTGAGTGCTATTGTTGATGACTGGGATGACTAGTCATTTTTGCCTGCTGCTCTAATAGTAGCACTCCACCACGACTAGGCATTGCCGAAACGAGTAACGTGCCGTACTCTGTCGTGGTGTCTTCGGCACACCAAATATGGGTGGGATTATGGAAACGAAACAATTTTTGCAAAGGGTATTAGGAGATGGTTTTTACTGCGTACTAGCATTAGGTAAAGACCGTAGAATACAAAAGTTTTATAGCTCTGTAGATGAAGTTATTAACAGTGCTAATAGTTTAGATGAGCAAGGATACGATACATACTTTGGGTTAGCCACGTTTGAAACAGGTGAGTCCAGAAAAGTTCCAAATGTAAAAAGCCTTAGTTCTTTCTTTTTAGATTTAGATTGTGGTGTAGGTAAAGACTACGAAAGCCAGAACTTGGCGGTCAAAGACCTACGCGCATTCTGTGATAAGTTAGATTTACCAAAACCTATCATGGTAAACTCTGGATATGGAGTCCATGTATACTGGGTTTTACAGGAAAGCGTAGCGTATGATGAGTGGTTGCCTGTAGCCCAGGCGCTCAAAGATAAGTGTACACAGCATAAGTTGTTAGCAGATATAGCAGTAACTGCGGACGCGGCCAGGGTACTTAGGATACCCAATACACACAATCACAAGAAAGGCTTGTTAAAACCTGTAGAGTTTTTTGGTACAGGTGAGATGAACATAGTTAACTTTGAAGAGTTCTCTCGTCTGCTTGGTGGAGGACTGATGCCAGTGCCTGTCAAGATGGACAACCAAGAGAGTGCATTTAGAGAAGCTATTATGTCTAACTCTGAGCATTCTTTTAAGAATATAATAATGAAAACCAAAGAAGGTAAGGGGTGCTTTCAGTTAAAGAATATAATAAAGAACCAACAAGATGTAAGCGAACCCTTGTGGAGGGCAGGACTATCCATAGCGAAGTTTTGCACTGATGCTAAACAGGCAGTGCATATTATGTCTAAAAACCATGAAGGGTATGATGAGAAGTTAACAGAAGAGAAGGTAAATCTTATAAAGGGGCCGTATCTTTGTTCATCATTTAACGAACACAACCCTGATGTATGTGAACATTGTCCACACTGGGGTAAAATATCTTCTCCTATAACACTTGGTAAGTTGATAAAAAGAGCAGGAGAGAGTAAAGAAATACCAAAATATCCAGAACCCTACTTCCGAGGTGCAAATGGCGGTGTGTACACTCAAATTCGCTCCGCTGATGGGGATATAGAAGAACGAATGATATACCAGAACGACTTATATGTTGTGAAACGTATACATGACGTAGAGACAGGTGAAGCAATAGTGATGCGTTTGCACCTACCTAAAGACGGTGTAAGGGAGTTTACAGTTCCGCTAACTGCTGTAACATCAAAAGAAGAACTGAGAAAACAACTATCTATGCAAGGCATAGCAGTATTAAGGATGGATGAAATTATGACATACACAACAACATGGGTCACTCAACTACAGGCTCAAAGCGTTGCTGATGAAGCACGTAGGCAGTTTGGGTGGACAGGTGACGAGTGCGATAGTTTTGTGCTTGGTAACGAAGAAATATGCAAAGATGAGATAAAGTTTAACCCACCATCAACACAGACTACAAGTTTGTTCCCCTCATTTGAACCCAAAGGTACGTTGGAGGATTGGAAAGATACGATTAACTTCTACAATCGTGATGGTTTTGAACTGCATCAGTTTGTAGTTGGCACGTCTTTCGGGTCACCACTAATGAGCTTATCTCCTATAAAGTGTGCCGCACTACATATATACAGTAAGGAGTCTGGTGTAGGTAAAACTACAGCTATGGCGGCAGGTGCATCTGTGTGGGGTGACCCTGATGACCTAATCATACATGAGCGAGACACGTACAACACCAAGATGAACAGAGGTGAGGTATACCATAACTTGCCATTATACATGGATGAGCTTACCAACACGTCAGGTAAAGAACTATCTAATCTTGCGTATCAGCTTACAGGTGGTAGGCAGAGGGGTAGAATGTCTGCAAACAGTAACACAGAACGACACAGAGGTGACTCATGGAAACTTCTTGCTGTGACTACAGGTAATACAAGCATGGTAGAACGTATAAGTATTATCAAGGCTATGCCCAAAGCTGAAGCTCAGAGGATTATGGAGTGCAGAGTAAGCCGTATACACTTTGAAACAAAAGAAGAGACTGATGTATTTAGCTCTTGTCTACAGAATAATCATGGGCATGCGGGCAAGGAGTATATCAAATATATCATTAATAATAAAGAAGAAGTTGCAAAAGTATTAAAGACTGTACAAGAAAAAGTAGATGCCAAGGCAGGGTTAACTGCGGAGAACAGATATTGGTCAGTCCTCGTAGCATGTACCATAACAGGTTTGATGTTAGCAAAGAAAGCAGGACTTATAGATTATGACGTGCGTAGGGTATTTTCTTGGGCGATAGATCGTTTGAAAGAAAACAAACGTCAGGTAGAAGATATGAGCATATCTGTGGAAGAGACTTTAAATGACTACATACATGAGCATTGGAGTAACGTGCTGTGGATAAAGAGTACAGATGACCTAAGAAAACAAGAAGGTGATGTTGTATCTCTAGTAATACCAGAAGCAACACCTAGAGGTAAGTTTGTTGCCCGATATGAAACAGACTTAAAACGTGCATATCTTATACCTAAACCTCTGAAGGCATGGTGTGGAGAACAACAGATAAACTACAGTGCTTTCGTGCATGATTTAAAAACTAAACTTGGCGCAACAAATACAACCATGCGGTTGAGTAAAGGCACACATATGGCTCTGCCTGTGACACGTGTGATAGTCGTAGATTGTTCAATAGAAGATGAGAATAAGACAGGGAATACTGAAGACTGATGATTTGAACCCTGATGGGGTACGTATCATAGTAAATTGGGATAACATGGTAACAAGTTCTTCTGTGTTTATCTTGTGTATAAATGTTACATTAGCAGTGGAGCAAGTTTATAATGTAGCAAAACGCAGAAATTGGCAGATAAAAACACAAATTAGGGTAGAAAACAAAAAATTAGGTGTTCGTGTTTGGCGAATTGTGTGATATGGGTGAAGAGACAGATGAACTCTGTCATTCTCTCCCTTCCTAGTGGCTACTTTCGGGTAGCCACTTTTTTAATCAAAGAAGGTATAGTCGTCATTAAAAGAAGAACTTATTTCGTTTATTATATTTTTGTTACGTACAAATACACCGTTATGCTTTGCAATGTTTTCAGATGTTTTAATGTGTCGTTTTACAGACCTTTCAATACCTTTTGGAGTTATAATAAGTTTAGGATCTCTTGCACCAAAAGTCCTGTTCCACTCTACCATTTTTTGTAGTGCTTCTGCCATACCACTTGCATCACCTGTTCGATACGCTCTGTAGTATTGTGTAGTTAAAGTAGTCTTCTTTTTACTAATAGACTTGTCAATTCTATTTTTAATATCGTTCTTCTCCATAGTATTAGTATATTCCACAGGAGGAAAACCAAACAACAACCCTGCTAAATCTCCTGTTGTCACGTCATCAAATATAGGATCGCCACGCCTTGTTTTATACCCCTCTTCTCTTACTCTACCTAGTGCTTTATATACGTTTGCTATACCTGCAGGGAGAAAACTCTCAATAGCTCGTTGTACATTTATAGTGTCTTTACGTTCACCAAAAGCAGGTAAACCTAAATCTAACGCTCCTCTGTTTATTCTATCTAATGTACCGAAAGCAGGCCCACCTGCATAATGAAAAAATGATTCTTCAAGTGAAGCATCGCGGTTAAACCTGTTTTCTTGTATTAATAACCCAGTGAGACGTATACGAGTCGCTACATCTACACCTGTCATATAATTAACAAGACCCTTATACGTGGGTTCACGGAACTGCCCACGAACTATTGAATCAAAATCCTCATCATCTTCCCCTAAGAAAGCGTTTGCTATCATCTCTATTGCTCCATAAAGGGGTAGACCTTGAACTCCTGCAAATAACAACGCACTCACATGCACCCCTGCTAACTGTTTAAAAGCTATGTATCTATCCTCTGGAGGTAATGACTTATCCATAAGTTCTTTTGTAGATTTAAGCATAGTAGAATACATACGCAGTCCATATGTTTTATACATAAAAGCTACACGACCAAGGTTTTGCTGTGAGTATCTAGGCCCTGTTTCTAAAACTGCACCGCCATTCGTTTCTTGTGTCTGTCTAAGAGCTTTTTCTGCGGCTCGTTCTGTAGCACCTTCAATTTTGCTTGCAGCTTTAGATACGTCCGCAAAACTTTTCATTTTACCTTTTGGATCTACCTCTTGTCGTAGCGCAAGCTGATAAGAGGTTAGCAAGGTAACCTGTCTGTTAAAACGTTCCGCCTGATTAAACATCACAGCAGAAAGACTTGTTAGGTTGTCAAGACTCAACACATCCATAACTCTATCTTTTTTATCTTTTCTACGAGATAAAGCTCCTCCTTCTTCGCCTAAACCTAAAGCGTCTGCTAAGAAAGTTCTTGTTAACTGCCCTCTTTGTGAAGCTAACTTAATCAAAGGCAATACGGAGTCAGCTATTTCTTTTTGTCTTGGAGATAAATCTCTTTTTACACCATAAGTTTCTATAGAGTCTTTTATTTTGTATGTTCTATTTACAGGATCAAAATCAAATAGCTGATCTATATTATTACCTGAGTTTGTAACTATTCTAGTAGCATTGCCTAACGCTCTGCTTGTTTTTACAAATCCATATTCAGCGCCAAGATAAGGGTAAACAAACAAAGGGACTTGAGATAAGTTAACTAATGCAGAGGAGGCATTAGCACCTATGGTATACACAAATGCTAACTGATTAGCAGTTTTTACAAATTGCTCTATGCCTTTATAATCTGCTCCCTGTGTAGCAAACTTTGCTCTTCTGTTAAGTTCTTCAGTAATTTTAGATATTGCGGGTGCAATTTTTGGGTTTGTTACCTCTAATTCTTTTGCTTTCTTAGTCATGTCTTTTACTATGGCTCGTATATTAGCATTATTTTTTAACTGTGCTACCTGTCTTCCCAGAGCAAGACCTTTTTTATTAAAAGCAAAAACAGAATCAGGTATGTAACCTTTAACACCTTCTCGTCTTGATAATGATTTTGCAAAAGAAGTTTCTGGTAACGTGTTTATAAACAACTGCACAATGTCACTTTGTAAATCATCTTTTACTGTTTTATCTAACCCTTGAGCTGCATTGAGTATGTCCATTACTTGACCAACAAAAGATGTAGGGGGCGCGGTTCTAAAAATCTCTTTTGTTTTGTCAGCGGTGTCAGCCATTTGTATAGTAGTTTGGTCTACATCTGGATTTTCTTTTAATTCTTCAGCTCTTGTTACTTGTTCTGCTTGCGTGCTTACTAATTCGTATACTCTTGGGTCACCAATGTCTTCACCAGCATCTTTTCTCTTTTTCATAATTTCTGGTTTTATATTATAAGCCACCACATAATTACCCTCACGAACAAGAGGGAAGTATACATCCAAAGCCTTATTATCAAATATTTTTTTAAATACGCTTTGTAATCTTTCTGATACTTTTACACCATCCGCGTCAACCTCACCACCTACTGCTTTATCTGCCTGAAGTCCTAGAGCTTCTTGCAGTTGAGTAAAGTATCTTTTATAGTAGTTACGCATCTCATCAAATGCGTCTCTACCCTGTTGCCCAAAGTCAGGGTTATTCTTCCATATTTTCTGTTGGTCATCCCATACTTCTTCTAACTTCCTGTCGCCTATATTTTTATTTTCGTATTCTTTTCTTGGTTTTGTGGGGTCTACCTGATAGATAGTAGCACCGAAACTACGGCTATATATAAGCTCATCAAGTAAATCTCTTCGTTTTGTATTGTCTTTTAACTTTCGCATAACCTTTGTTTTAACGTCCTCAAAGTCACGCCCTGCAGCATCCATGTCTCCACGTTGGTCGTTAAATGCGTTTAATAGCTGCTCTCCAAACCCTACATTGTTGTCATCTACCAAACCTGTTTCGTTAGCCATATTACTAACCGTTAACATGTCAGAGAGTCCTGTAAGTATATTTTTAGCCACTGTACCCACTTTAGTATCACCTAAGAAAGATATAGAATCTAATATAAAACCCCTACCTTCTTCTTTAGTAAGCTGCCCCTGATCTCTACTATCTTCTGCAATATTCTGTAACGTGTTAGCAGCACCTTCAGGATCAGACGTAGATATTAACGCACCCGTGCCTACAGCATCTTCGGTGGGAGCTAATAGCTGTGCTATATCCATACTTGCAGACTCAAGAGCTGTAAGAGGTGTAGTGGGTTTACCTATAAGCTGTCTAAAGAAGTTAACAACTGTATTAGTAAATCGCTGTAAGGCGCTAACAGGTTGTCCTTTAATATTTATACCTGCAAGCATCTTTTGAAACTGTGGATTACTAAATGTCTCTGATACAAACTCTTGTAAAGACTGTGCGCCATAGGCAGTTCCTAGATTATCTTTAACCTCTTCGAACAACGTGTTAAGTTGTTTTGTTGTGGGGTGGGACTTGTTAGCCAGGTTAGCAAAGGTAACAGCGTGCGCTGCTTCGTGCATAAGAACATGTGCGTTCATACCACTTTCTGGGTTAATCTCTATTGTATTTGTAGCACTATCAAACCGACCTGCTAAATTACCAAGATCTTTAACTACTATCTTAACATCTTTCAATACCTCAGACATTTTTTTAGATAGTAGAGAAAGCGGTTCTGGTAGTTGTGTATCTTCACTTAATTTATTTAATGCACCTTTTGCATCACCCTGTTCTATTAAAGTGTTAACTTCAGGATCTAGACCTATAGTAAGAGAGGTAACTTCAGAAGAAGGTATAGCTAAATTAACGTCTTTAGCTTTTATTTTTTTATCTACTGCTTTAAATTGTTGTGTTACTTTATTTTTTAACTCTTTAAAAGCCGCCTCTTTTTCTTTTATATTTTTAGTTTTGTCCCATCTTGCCTGTAATTTCTCTCGAACTTCAAGATTATCTAAATTATCAATAGCCGCAAACCAGTTAGAGTTTAACTCATCTATGCTTGCTTGTTCTGCAGTTTTAGTCGGTCTACCTATTATTGTATCTGCACGCTCAGAAAGCTGTTTATCGGTCATTCTACCTGACCTTGCTTTTGCTATTGCATCGGTCAAATATGTTTTAACATCATCATTTAAATTAGCGTCTACCCATTTTTTAGCCTCTAGTGCAGCTTCTTTTCCTGTCCCTGCCATTACTGCCGTATATGGACTATCAGCAGCTATTTCGTCAGGACTTCTTTTAAACCCTTTGCTTTCTTGTCCTATATCAAAAGCTATGGCATCTAGTGCAGCTTGGGGAGTTGGCCCAAAACCTTTAAAATAAATTAGTGCTTTCTCTACAGGTTTTATTATCTGTGTTTTATTTTTTACTTTTTTTGATTTAGGTACTTTACCCTCTATTAGATTAGTTAAAGCCTTTTTATCTTCTACAGTTGTTTTATCATCTTGTAACACGTCTCCCTCTGCCACCGTCACTGCTTCTGGACTAGCATTGGTTTCAAATGCAACTCTATATTCTTCTAGTGCATCTGTGTCTCTTTTAGCGCCTACTTCACCTGTTAAAGTATTCATTAGCTCCGATAATGGGTTTGTTTCGGTGTCTTTCACTACAGGTTTAGGCTCTTTTAAAGCATCTGCTTTCTCTCTTGCGTAACGCCCTAGTATTTGTTGTCTTTCACTTCTTTTTTCTTCTGTTAACTTTCTTTTTTCTTTTGTATCTGCCGCAGCAAAAAGTGGCTTATATTTTTCTTCTATAGCATCTAGCTCTGCGGATTCTTTAGCCTTTAAATCTGCTGTTATAGGTTTAAGCTCATCTACTTTAGCAACTTCAACCTTAGATGGTTCAGGGCCAACTTCTACACTATCTGTAGCAGCGAGCGTAGTGTCTTTACCTGCTACCTCATCTGCGGCTTTACGAGCTTCTTCAGTAACGGGTGCATCAGTAGTTATTTTTTCTATATCATCTACTATTTTATCTGCTGCTACATCAGACTCCACAGGTGCAACAGTCGTAGGTGCGCTGCCTCCACGAGTTCGTGGGGTAATCATTTGTATGGCTCTATAGATTTCATCAGCTAGTTTGGCTGTAAAACCAACTGCACTGCCATATGCTGCAGGCTCTCCTGTCTCCTCAAGTAATGTTTGTTCTAGATTATACCCTCGCTCAACTGCATTTTGTGCTACAGCTGCAGCAAATTCTTGCGCTCCTTCTACACCAGCCTCAGTAAGCACCCGCCTGCCTCTGGCTAATATACCACCTGCTGTTTCATCACCAAAAAAGTTACCCGCTTTATTTAAAAGAGGAAATTTTCTAAGTAGTCTTAATGGAGTTATAATTTCAGAAAGTCCTATTGCAGCTCCAAATTTTGCAGCTCTATTTCTTTCTTCTTGTGTTGCATCTTCTTCTCTTGCACGTTCACTAGCCTCACCTGCACCTGCACCTACAGCTAACGATGCTGCAATACCTGGCCCTACAAAAGGAATTGCCGCGGGAGCAAGAATACCTGCAAAAGAACCAAGTGCTTCACCAAACTTACGAGGTACAGCTGATGCCCCTATACCTATATTTGCATCAGGTGCAACAGCTTCTTGTACAACATCTCCAACACTTTGTATTTTTTCTCTTAGTGCAAGTTCTGTTTCTTCCCCAAAAGGAGTAATAGCACCAAGAGCCGCAGTTTCAACTAACCCTGCAAGTCCACCTACTGTACCTTTACCAAGCTCTTGTATCTGGTCTATTATAGTTCCAGGTCTAGCCATAGCTTGCAGCTCCCCAGCCCGTGCTAAAGCAGCATAGGGGTCTTGTTTTTTAGCTAGATGTATATCAACAAGTTCTCTTGTAGTGGCCCCCTCTGGCCCTTCTACTTGTACTGGTGTGCCATCTTTTTTGTATATCGTATATGTACGCATGATGCACTTTTAGTCAGGATCTCTATTTAAATCAAACTCGGATTCTTCTTCTTTTTGTTTCGTTATATCTATACCAAACACGCTTTTTAATCTTCTAGCATAAGCATCGTACCTAGCATACTCTTCTGTATATTTAGATTTAAAATTAAGTTCAAATGCCCTTTCTAATTCTGCAACTCCCCTTGCTTGAGTATTATACGCATCAGTGCCTGACTCTAGTCCAGCTAAAACTTGCCGTGCAGCCATTAGTTCTGTACCAAAAGTAGAAGTTTCATAATCTGTTGCTCTAGCCTCTGCAAGATTAGTAGATATGGTGTCTAAACCCCTTCTTAGAAAATCTAATAGGTTACCTTCTCTAGTTACATCTACCATTTCTTCTTGCACTTTTACAGATCGTCTTCGTATTTTTAACTCTGCAGCTTTGTTTAAACGATCATTTATCATTTGAGTATATTCAATATCTCTTCTGGTGGCTTGTCCTCGTCCAAAACCAGACGATAACGCATAGGCTAATCTTTCTAGAGCATTGTTGTAGGTGTCTATTTTACTGTCAACTACTCTTGGTTCATCACTTGAATTAACCTCTGTATTCAAAGCATTATTTATCTCTTCATCTAATTGTTGATCTGCTATTTCATCAGTCTCACCATCTATAGCAGGCCCTTTAGTATCTAATTCTTGATCTACTAACTCTGGTGTTGTATCATCTTTTCGTTTTTCTTCAGATATTAAAGCGTAAGGATTATCAACACTAGATAGATCTTTAAGTTTATTTAATATTCCAGAAATACCACCTATTTTACTAACCACACTAGGTTCACTATCACCTCCATAACCTAAATCTTGCTCAGTAAAATTTAAGTCTGAACCTGGAAAACGATTTTTTGGGTCAGTTTGATCTCCAAACCCTGTATCTCGACTTGCAGTTAAATTATTTATTGCTGATGCTAACTCAGGAGTTTCTACACTAGAGTCTTGTGCCTGTCTTAACAAGTTAAGTTGCTTGTCTGTACCTCTTTGTTGTTTCTCTGCTGCTCTTCTAGCAAGAGATTCTTTAGCTGATTCACCTGTATTTATTGGTACAAACGGTCTTATATTACTAACTATACCTTCATTATTAGCGGGTGCAGGTCTGTTTTCTGGCTTTAACATGCCACCTTTTAGTATGTTCTTTAACAAAGTTATTAGTGACCTATCTTGGTTTGTTGAATAATCAAATCTGGGTATACCTAACTCCCCTAACGCACCAATGCCATAGGGGTCGTTTACAGATCCACCATTTGCTAGTTTTACTATACCACCTTGTGCTGATCGTTGCATGGGCATCTGTCTAGGCATTTGTCTGGGTTTTTGCCCTAATCGTTTTAAAACATTAGCATCTAATTTACTTATTGCCTGTTGTGCTTTGTTCTTTTTATTTTGTCTGTTTGTTAATATTTTTCCTACACTATCCACCATATCCTTTTGGGTTCTACCCTCTAACTCCTGATCTATTTGAGATACAACAGTATTAGGGTCTTGCTCCATAGCAGCGTACATACTTGCTTCATACGCTTGTTTTTCCTTTAAAAGTTTTTGTGCTGCTAGAGCTTTAAGGAGGTCAGGTGTAATACCCTTTGTAGGATTAGGGCGCATTTGTTGCATGGGGTTTGCTATTTGTGTCAACTGTTGAGGAGACATACCACTAAATGCCTGCTTCTGTCTTTTAAAATCTGCGTCTAAAGAACCTAAACCTAACATTATGTTTGTACCCCTTCTGCACTGCTAACATCCGAAAGTCTTTGTAGTAATGTTAAAATATCAGAAAAACTAGCCGCCCCCGAACTTAAAGCACTAGGATCTGCAAAAGAAATATCCGTAGCGGATAATGGTAGTTCCTGTAACAACGACTGTAAATACACAGGCATTTTGTAAGCAAAATCTCTTTCTTCTTCAAATTGTAGTCTATCTGCTTCTATACCTTCAGCATCAATATCTCTTTCTGTTGCACCTGCTGTACCCATCCTGTCTAGTGCTGCAAGCCCATACTGTCTATCTCCTTCTTGAGTATCTCTATCAAATCCCATACCCTCTCGTGCTTCGCCAAAGGCTTTATAGTAACCTTCTCCTAAAGTCTTATCTAGTTGGTCTAATAGGTTTCTTCTTCCCTCTGACTCCATAACAGCTTGCCTACTACCCCCAAATGCTCCTGCCTGTGTAAGTCTAGAAGCATCTGCTACTCTTGATATATCAGCCTGTCTTCTTAATTCTTTTAATTGTGGGTCTAATACATTTTGTAAATAAGGGTTCATGTAACTTGCTACAGAAGCAGGGTCTGCCATTGACCCTGTAAATGATGTCATACCCTCTGTAGGTATTGTAAGCCCTGCAAGCCCTTCAAACTGTTGTGTTTGTAAATCAGACTTTCCTGCTGTCAATGGCCCTGTGTACGCTTCGTAAGGTAAAGCAGCTGCTGCTAAACCTTGACCTAACATTTCTGTAGCATACGGGCCTATATAAGGCGATAAACTACTGGCTACACCTGTTTGAGTGCTTAAATCTGTACCGTCATCATTTAATGGATCTGTTGCCATGTCTATCTCCTACGCAGGTAAAAATTCTTTTGAGTTTATTTCTGGAGCTTGTTCTGTCTCTCCAGTTCTTGCTTCTCTTACACGTGATAACATCTCATCAAGTACCTTTGCACCTGCGTCTGAGTTACCGTTACCTAAATGACTAACTACATCTGCAGGTATTACATATTCACCATCACTCAAAGCTGCAGGATCTTCGTTGTCTATGGTAGCAGGCACTTTATCTGCCATGCCATCAGTCTCACCATCTAGGTATCTTTGTTTTCTTGAGCCTAACTCAGCTATACCACCTGTAGCGTACCCTCTTCTTCTAGAACCTTTTGGCCCTGCTCTATCTATGTAATCAGTTCCAAACATCCTTAAAAATTCTGCTTCTTCTTTTGGAGTCAAAGGTGGTTCTTCTTGACCCACCATTCTGTTAAATGCTCCATACGCTCTATAGTTTGGATCTTTCATGCCTAAATCTATTTCGGTAAACGAAGGACGTTCTTTTATTTTAGGCCCTTGTTTTTTAATTCCTAATAACCCTAACAAACCACCTACTGTTCCTGGGTCATAATTCATAAGAGCTTTTTCTATAGTAGATAAAGAATTATCTACTTTTCTCCCTTGTTTGTAAGGAGTCACTTGTAAAGGGCTAGTGGGATCATCTTGTATAGATTGATAAGGACTTGTAAATGGACTTGTTTCTTCTGAAGGTGACATGTTTTGACTTAATACAGACTGTGCTGTGGGTACAGCTGCAAAACTGGGTTGAATTAAAGGATCTTCAACAGACGTTTCTACAGCAGGTGTATCAACAATAGCACGTATTTGGTTAGCAGGATTAGCAAGATTAGAAGCCGCTAGTGACGTTGCTTGTGTTCCTGCTGCAGATACTGCGTCTGCTAAACTTTGTGTTGCGCCTTCTTTATCCATATCTACATAAGTTGCGTCAGTAAAGTACCTTCTTCCACCACTTCCTGGCCTACGATCAGGATCAAACGTATTTGGCACACGCCTCCTAACAGCCTTATAGTTGGGTATGCTACCTTGATATCCAGTTGGGTTTATTGTAGGATCAAAAACTCCCGCTGCACCGCCACCAACACCAAGTATGGCTGCTAACCCCAAAGCTGTATCATTTAATGTTCGAGTGGTTTTTGTTGGATCTTTTGGATCTGTGACAGTATTAAATAAAAAATCTAAATTCATTTATACACCTCCAAACACTTGTAAAAATTCTCTGTCTTCATCATCATCTTTATCGTCTTCATCCGTGTCTTCTTCTTTTGGTTTTAAAGAATCTAAATATTCTTCTAAAGAGAGAACACCAAGCCCCTGTTTAAGAGGATCATATTCACCAGTAGTATACTGTTGGAAGGGTTTAGTAAACGTTTTTTCTTCTTGTTGAGGAAAAATGCTACCAAAATCATAAATATAGTCTAAATCCCCACCTTCTTCATTTACAGCTCTGCCCATACCACCAGCCTGTCTTTGTCTAAAATCTAATAATTGTGCTAAACCCCGAAGTTGTGGGTCAGGTTGAGTGGTGACTGCTGTACTTATTGTTGTATCTACTGCTGTGTCAGCGGTGGTATCTGCTTCCGTGCCTAATGTAGCATCTATCACTGTGTCTACAGGTGTTACCTGTGTGCTTATATCTTCTTCTATAAGATTAATAACGTTGTCTACTTGAGTCACATCGTCATCAGTTAATGAGTCTATATCTGTACCCAATATATTAGCATAGATATTAGAAGTTTCGTCATCTAAAGAAGAAGTTACAGGATCTTTAGGAGTAAATTCTACTACGTTCTCACTTAAAGTTTCTTCTAATGGTTGAGTTAATAGTGTTTCAGTTTCAAGTCCTGTTTCAGGCCCTACTGGAGGTTTAATAGCGTCACCTTCAAAAGCATCAACCTCATCAAACTGTGACAAATAATCTTTATCTACTGTAGGTTGATCTGTTGTAGTATCAAAAGTAGGCGTTGTATCGTCATCTATTGCAGGTTCATCAAAAGTTACTGGGTCTAACGCTTCTGGAACTGTATCTTTATTAGAGATTTCTAACACGTTATCTACATTGTCTTGTATATCTTCTGGAGTTACAGGTGTTTCTATTATTTCTAGACCTGTGCCTCCAAATGCACCGTCAGGATCTAAAAGATTTTTTTCCACATAAGTAGCTACATCAGAAGATAAATCTCCATTATCATATTTAGATATTAGTGCATCTTTAATTTCTTGTGCAGTGTTAGCTACAGTTACAGCCCCACCTTGCCCAGCCACACCTAATAAAAATGCGCCTCCTGTTTCACTTCCTGGGTCAATACCAAAATCACGAAGCGCTTTTTCTGTAATTGCAGTTTGCCCTGCCTCTGTAAGTCCTCCCGATATACCAGCTACGCTAATATTTATAGGTATACCTAGTGCTTTTCTTTGTCCTGGGGATAGTTTGGTGTATATATCTTGTATAGTTTTTATACCTAACGTTCCCACAGCCGCTTTAGCGGTAATAAAGTCTCCAATACCTTCTAAACTACCAGCCGCAAGTGCTGATCCATAAAATTTATCTTGTAGTTGCTGTGTTGCTTTTTCTACGTCACCATCTGCATCCGCAACAAGTGTCTGCCATAAAAGGTTGTCATCTAACTCACCACCATCTACAGCTCTTTTTACATGGGCATCTATCTCTTCTTTCGCTGCCCCATAACCCTCTAATGCTCCAAGGCTTACGGTTAAAAGTGGGCCAACATAAGGAATTAACGTTACAAGAACATCTGTAGCAACATCTCCAAACTCTTCAGAGGCATTTAAAAAAGTAGCAAACTTATCTGTGCCATAAGGTCTACCCAACTGATCTAAAGCTACTTCTCCTCCAGGAAGAGCAGTTGTAAAATCCATTGAAGCTGGTAAAGCGTGTAATTGCCTTAGTAAAAGATCACCACTAATTTTTTGTTTTAAATTATTACTAGTTCCATCTAACCAATTTACGAAACCTCCTGTAGCATCCCTTAAAAATCTAGTATCATCCTCTTGAACTCTATTTAAAAATTCTTCTTCTAACTGTAATGCTTTAGTAAGGTCTAACTCTCCACCCTCACCATAAACTTTTCCAAGTTCAGTATCAAGCACGTCTCCAAGATCAGCAGCACCTTTTACTTGGAATGCTAACGCTTCTAATAGCCCAGAACTTACATTATACCCTAGTGCAGCTAAGTTCTTTTTAGCTATATCAATAAAACTTTCTTCTTCTGCCTCTTCAAGAGCTTCTTCTCTTAGAGCCTCACCTTCTTCAAAATATCCTTCGTAGAAGTCAGGTTGCTCTACTGTTTCTTCCCCTACTATATCTTTAAGTACCTCTTCTGCAGTATCTATAACAGGGGGTTTATCAATAACATCGTCTGGTGCTTCTATGACAGGGGGGTCTTTTATTTCTGGTCGTTCTTCTTCACCTTCTGGTAACGTCTCAGTAGGTCTTTCTTCAACAGCCTCGTCATCTAGGACAGGTATTTGTGGAGCTGTTGTATCTACTTCAGGTGCTACATCTGTGCCTATCTCTTCAAACTGATCTTGGTACTCTAAAAGGTCATCCTTTTCACTAACTGGTATCTTCATATTGTCTTTTTGAGCAAAAAAATGGTCAGTTATATTTTCATCTTCAGATAATTCATATTTTTCTCTGTAGTATTCTTCATCAAAATTGGGTCTAAGCGTAAGAAGTGCTTGCCTATCCATTTCGTCATATAAAGGTTTAAAACTATCACCAAGGTTGTCTACTTCAGATAACACATACCCTAAGTTGTTTTGATACGTTTCTTGTCTGTCGTTTAATAATTTTTTGTTTTTATCGTAAGACTCTTTAGCCCTATTAAGGCCAGGTAGGTAAGTATTTTCATAATTGGACTTAAAATTATTTGCATAACTTTCTAACGCTACGGCAGCGTTATTTACAGCATTTGCATTTGCTTCGTTTTTGTTACTATTATAATTATTTAAAGCGTTTTGATATGTAGAATAAAGAGCATCTTGTTCCGCTACCCCATTGTTTATTAAATCTCTAAACTTGTTATACTCTTTTGCATCTCCTGTTAATGTAGCTTCAGCCTCTTGTAAAGCTGTTGCAGACGATTGCGTGTCATCATAAGCACCACTAAGTTGATCTATGGTTTTAAATACAGGTTTATTTATAATTTCTTTTAAGTCATCAAACGCTTGTTCTCTAAATGTACCAAAGAAAGCCTCTCCTGAAAGTTCAGGATTGTTGTATAGTGCTGTTGTAAAACTGTTAGATACTGCGTCAGTTAGAACCGCTATCTGTGCGTCATTAAGATCACCAAAAACATTGTCTTCTAAAAATTTATTTACGGTAACACCTACATTGGCATATTTATCTATAATAGAATATAATGCTCCTGCTGGATCTGCTGCTGTTAAAAATGCTGCACCTGATAAATCGTCCCCACCTAATTCAGCACCAAGAGCAGCAAAAATACTATTTTGTACTCCTTCATCTAAACCTTCAAACCCTGTTAGTTGATCTTCTGCAACATTAAAAGTATCTCTGGCTATGGTGTCTACTTTATCAGATACTGCGCCCATAGCTGCGCCAACACCTGCCTGTAGTCCGCCATTTTTAAACGCTTCTATAGGATCTTGCCCATATACAACTGCTGTTGCTGCACGTTTACTACCAGCCCCAATAATTTGTGCTGTTATATTCGACCCTGTTGCCTGCGATACTGCTGTCTGTGCATACTGACCTGCAAATTTTCCTGCAGTAGTCCCTGCATAAGATAGAGCAGCTGCTTTTATTGCGTCCTCTATATCCCCACCTTTAGCAAGAGTATTTGCTCCAGATGCTAAAGGTATAGCCCAAGTAGCAGCCGCAGTTACTGCTGTAGTAGTAGTTCCAAGTAACGCTGCGGTAGGGCCTGCCAATACGGTTGTAGCTAACATAGCTATAGCTTCAATAGGATTATCTAACGCATAGTCTACAATATCTCCTACGCCATCTATAACTGGGTTTATAATTTCATCTACAACCCACTCACCTGCATCTAATACAACATCAATAACACCTTCAACAAGATCCACAGCTCCATCAAATACATCACCTACAAAATCAAATATATCTCTAATTATTTTCATTACAATGCGCCCTTTTGTGAAAATTTAAAAAGTACGCGGACATATTTGTTATCTTTAGAGTTTACCATGTACCCTTTAGTCCCAGTGCCTTTAAAAGTTTGCCCCACAGCTTTTGCAACAGGTTCAAGTGTACCTGCTCTAAAATCAGCAGAATAATGAGTTATACCTTTTTGTTGTAAAACATTAAAATATTTTACAGTATTATTAACAAGATTACGGGCTGTATCTACATTAAATAACCTACCGTGCAGTTTATTTTTATCTTCACCTTTATGGGCTACAAATACAGTATTACCAACTTGCGCAACATCTACACTAGGCATGGTAAGTTCTTTAGTTATTCCCGCAAGGGTGGCTGCTGGAGTTATCTCTGATTCTCCAGAAATAGCATCTTGTTGTTCTAAAGCCATAGAAATAATTGTTGGTGCAGGAAGTGGTTTCTCTTTACTGTCTACTACTTCTACCATTACGTTATCTCCAACACACTAGCTACAACATGTAATCTATTTGCTGTACCTGCTGTAACTTTTAATATTTCGGTTGCTTGTAAAACCAAAGGTGCAGTCAATAACTCTACAGTTCCTTTTGCTCCCACTGCTTTATCTTTAAATAAACTAAAAACATCTGACCCATTCGTAAGCGTAAGAGTTATTGTATCTGCATTGTTACTATCCTCAGATACAAGTATAGACTTTACAATAGTTGTAGTAGAAGCTGCACAAGTATAAAGTGTCGTTGCACTAGTTGAGGTTAAATCTACCTTTGCATTTGTATATGTATTAGCCATTAACCCATAAACCACCCAAAAGCATCAGATTTTTGTTGTGGTGAAGTATCTCGCACAACATTGTCTAATTGGTTAAAATACAACCTTAATACATTGTTAAGTTGATTAAAATGCACTTCTTCATACTCTTTAGGAGCATATGGCAACGCAGGTGCGCGAAACTCTACTGTGTATGAATCTTCAGCCATTACCTTCTTCCATCTGGACGCATATCAATTCTTGGAGTGCCAAACTGCCATTGTACGCCTGTAGCACTAGATTCTACCTTTACTGATAATTGTCGCCCTCTAACTCTAGTATGTATTTGATTTGTATAAGCCTCTACAGGTGATGTAGCTGTCCGTGTAACAGTGCCTGTATTTGTACCACTTTCTGAAGCAGTAGCATTTCTGCCAGAACCAGAAGAAGCATGAGGAAACAAAGTCATATCTATGGCAGGACTATTTGCTGTAGAACCCTCAAAATTTATATCTGGTAACATACGAGATATTAACATAAATTTATGCCCGTCATCTAAGTCAAAATCTGCTGAAAGTATAAAAGCATCTATTGCTGCGGTAGTGCCTGTCTCGTTATCGTCTATACCGTTCTCATGGTCTACCAATACTCCATTATAAGTAGTGGCTAGTGGAAAAGACCTTAACCCAGAGTCTAACCATGCAGTTCGTGCCATAGATCCGTAATACCATATGTCATCTAAAAAGTTATAAATAACGTATCTATCTATGTTAGCTGAATTTGCAGAACAATAAAACCACCACACTTCGTGAAACGCTTCGTTACCACCTGCAAACACTTGTGTAAACTGGTCAGTATTAAAATCTGTAAACACATATTTACGTAGGTCACAAGGCAAAGGTTTTGTTCTACCATCATACATATAAAATTTATCTTTACCCATCCAGTATGCAACACCATTTGTATACGCTACTGCATTTTGAGAAGCTATTGATATATTTTCGCCAACTATTGTAGCACCCCACACACCAGATCCTGCACCCACATACTGTAAAGAATATAATGAAGAATCAGACCAAACAAGAACCTCCTGCCTAGCTTGAGATGCGGCTACTATTTCTGTACCACGTGATAAACGTAAACTCCCTGCTTGGTTTGTAGCCGCTGGAGTCCAGTTCACAGCACTATCTTGGTCAGACCAACGTATAAGCATAGGATCTAAAACGCTAGTGCCTAAAGGGTTAGTCCCAAAACAAAAAACAAAACGATTGATATCAGATATAGCCATGACATTTTGTATTATAGGTACGTCAGATGCGCCAGTACGACCTGTTAAAGCAACGGCTCTGTTGTTGAGAGAATCTTCAACACTAGCATCCCAATAATATAACCTATCTCCTCTAAAACCAAAAATTAAATCTTCTCCAAAGTTTTGTTGTGACCATATACGAAGTTCTTCTTGACTAGTTTGTCCAGTATTCCAAGGCCCTGCACCCCAACCACTAGCTCCCCAACCTGCAATTTCTGAAGAAGATGTTGCGCCAGAAACTATTTGATATGCTGCAACACTACTACTTTGGGATACGCTACCTGTGTTATCATCTGCAGAAGAAGCTATATTAGTAAAAGTTAACGTAGTATCACTAAAACTCTTAGCATTAATTGTATAAACATTTGCAGATTCTACAGTTTCTATTTGATATTCATTATTTAAAACAGCAGTTGTAAAATTACCTGATAATGTGCTTGTACCACTAAATGTTACAAAATCTCCTTCTGTAGCCTCATGGTCATTATCTGTTACGAGTATTGTAAAGAAAAAAATTGTAGCCCCCGAACTATGCGTAGCGGCTGTTGTGCTTGTAGAAACACCAGATACTAATCGTGACGCACCTCTAGTACAACCTGTTAACGTGTTATCAGTTATACCTGTATAATCTATAACTTCACTATCAATTAACGCTTTTCCTGCTACAGGAAATCCTGTGGTGTCGGTAAGAGCTATTGTAGTAGCACTTGTAGAAGTCACAGCAGCACTTAATGTGGTTCTGAATGCTTTAAAAGTAATATCTCCTGCACTAGTTGTATTTCTAACGGGAGTTATATCGTTAAAATTACCTCCAGCTTCTATATAAAATTTAAGATGTGTGCCTATACCTATTAAATTTTGTTGTCCTAAAGTTATCCAGTTAAATATAGATCTTGCTGTCCCTAAAAATGTAGTTGTAGTTGTACGTGTCCATCCACCTATTTTTTCAGGTGTGCCTTGTCTAAACCGTACATTATCACATTCATACCAACCACCTTCAGACGCATAGCGTGTGTTCTCACGGTTTACTCCAGGTTTAAAAGATAACTTCTTTAGAGGCATATTACTGTACCATACTTAGAGATGCTTGCGTTGTTTCTTTGTTTCTTCTAGTCCAACCTCTACCAAAAGTTTTAAACGTGGATAAGTTTTCATAAAAGTCTTGTCGTAGTTTACCAAACTCTTCAACCATATATTTAGGGTTCTGTCCGTTTATCAAAGCAAGCGTCTTAGGGCCTATTGCTCCGTCTTGAGTTGCACCTACAATTTTTTGTAATGCTTTAGCTGCACGACCTGTTCCGCTATTTACACCCCAATCAAACGCGCAAAAATCTAAACCACTAGGGAGATCATCACATTTGAGCCGATTCCAGTAGTTCTCTCTATAAATAGGGGCTACATCGTCTGGAGTAAGATCTTTCATATTCTTCTCTCCTCCCCACTCGTCATATACTCTTTTAGTAACTCCTAGATTAGTTTCTCCACCTGGGTCTTCAGGGTGGTTAACGTACCCACCTTCGTGATGGAGCAGCATAGCTAAACTATTTGTAAAATTTTTTTTCATTTAGTTAATCCTTTTGTCTTTTCATAGCTACGCAATCCTCCGATTCCGAGCATACCGCCCAAAACAGGAAGAAGCGTACCGACATCAAATTCAGGTAAATCGGGTGTTTCTAAGCCAATGTAGGCAAAAACAAATATTAAAAGCGGCTGAAACACGAAATGATATGCAAAAGCAATACCGCATGTCCAGCCAACAAATGGCCGCCAGCCGCCCTTAAATAACGATCCTGAAGCCGCTTCAGCTTTATTTATCTCTAATTGTGCAAGTAAAGCCTCTTGAGAATGTTTCTCCCCCATAGTGGCTATCTCGTGAGCCAAAGCTGCTTTTTGGTCTTTGTCCTCAATAAACTTATCTAAAAGACCTGTTACTGGGCCAACTAAACTTGTTAATACACTCATTCTACCCCTCTCTTAACTTGTAATATGTTAAGGTTTTTCTCCTTCTTCTCGCCATCATACTCCCAAGCATAGTTTTTTTCAACCATCATTAACTTTCCTTTGGTTTTTTGTTTAATACGCTTCCTGTTAGTATAGCACCAAACGACAAATGGAACAAACCCCCACCCATTAACGTGTACGGACTATGATGATCTGTCATTTTTCTCATTAATTCCATCTGTAGTTGAGCATTTTCCATTGTATTCATTGTGTCTATAAACCCTGATATCTCTGGTCTATTTACTCCATACCATACGGGAACAAGTACAAAATCAAACAAACATATAAAAAGATACACTCCTAAAGCTATTGATTGAAAATTAACACTAGCCATTTTTTGTAAACGCACTAGATGCTATGAAAGCACCAATAACGCCCATGTTCGAAAGAACCCAAGTACTACCAATACTGCTCAAATGATCTAATCTATCCAACGGAACGAGATCTGTCATAAGCACTGCGATATAAGCAGTTACTGAAATTGCACTAAACCACACCATATAGCGTTGTTGATCCTGTTTGGCGTTATCGTTCTCCAAACGGATCTTTCTTTCCATAATCTCAAGATCGTCTATTTGCTCGTCTCCGTTAACATCTAGTTTTGCTGCAAATTCTTTAGCTGCCTTACCTTTGAAAGTTTTCTGTGTCATTTAAAAGCATCCTTCATTGCACTCATTAAATCTTTAATTGTAACCCTTTTGTCTTTTGGGTCGTAAAGGCACACAAGTTCTCTAGGACATGCGTCAATGCTTTCCATAATTTCGATGCCTCCTGATCCGTTAGCTCCCTCGTATAAACACCAGTATTGTCTTGTTGTTTTCCCTCTAAATGATTCATGTACCTTCTCTACCTTCTTTAATCTGCATATAGTATATCCTCCGTTATCAAGAGTTGGCCTTCTGTAATGTTCATGTGCGTCTGTCAAGCAAGACGAGACCATAAGTAAGACCAATGAGGAGAGCAAGGCCGATACCAAAGGTACAGATGCCAATAGCCCAGAATATAATTTTTTCTTTACGTTCTTGCGCTTCATAAACTTCTTTCTGTCTGCGTTTTCTTATTTGACCTTCCATACCTATAAGTTCATCCCATGCTTTAGTTCCATGAGTAAACATAATAAATGTTTTAAGTTCGTCACGCTGTTGGTCTAGTTTTTTCTTAGCGGCAAATGCTTCTATGGCCTCCTGTTCTATAGATTGCCCATTAAAGACTTTTTGAAACATAGAGGGATTTTTACTACGTTTTTCTATATTCGCTACGTCTGATACAGCACCCATCCATTTAGATAGGTCTTGTGTCATAGCATCCAGTTCTCTACCTGCCATGAATGCTTTTTTTATTCCCCCGAATGCGGCAGTTGCTGTGGAGATAGCTGCGCTTATTGTAAGGGGATCCATTTTACATCCGTATAACTATGCTTATGAGTAGAAGAAGAGTAGCACCAGCAGAGCCAAGCAAGATAGATTCAATGCGCTTAACGCGATTAAAAAGATCCCTGAATTGTATATTTGCCTCAGTTTCGAGGCGAGTCGCACGTGAATCAAGACGAGCTATTTCTTTATTAAGGGATGTTAGAGTTACGCCTTGCCTAGCCATTAGTTCCTTCCATGTTCCCATCCACTGTTTGTTTAAACGAAGCAAGAAGTTCTGTTCGAAAACTTTCAGATGCGCGTTGTAATTGATCTAATTCTCCACGTAAGGTATTTGACCTATTTGTCAAGTCTTTTAATTGGTTAATTAAATATTTCTGTTTAGCGTTTAAATCTGTTTCTTTATAGTCTTGTCCATCTATATTTAACACGTTATCAATCATTAGTCATCTCCTTAATATATACATTAACTAGGTTTAGTAGGCCAAGTAACACCTGCAATATCGCAAGAATCACCATCAGCATTATAAACTGCTCTAGGATTCCACTTTGAAGTACCTGCCGCAGGTAAATCTCTTAACTCTTGTCTATAAGTTTTCCACGCATCAGGTACAGCACTACTAGATTCTAATGCTTTAATTGCTACCCAATCTGAACCACGCAAAAAAGTATTTCTTTCTTCTTTTGCCATATCTATAACTTGCTCGGTGCTTAAAGCATTAACCTTTTCTTGCGTCCAATTTGATGACTCGGTTACAGGTCTGGTTTTAGTAGCTCGCTTTGCACCTTCTGTAAGAAATGAAGGAGTGTTTCCAGTTTTAGGAGCAAAATCATTAACAAGATAATCTAAATCATTTTGTGTCATATCTTCTGTTAAAACAATTTCAGCCCATGAGCCATCAGGGTATGCTACTTTAGCTATACCACTTGTTATTTTTTCTACTGTGTAATCCATAATTTACCTCTCTTTACTTCTGTAATGGTCACGATAACAATTTTTAGAATGTGCCTTAAATCTTGCATATGTTTGTTTTATTTCCTTCGCCTCTTTTTCAGTCTTATAGCTCAATTTCATTTTTGAATTTACTCGTTTGAATGGAATGACTTGAGCGATTAAAGTACCCATTGGAACTTCACCTGCAAAATCAGGGTCAACAAGAAAAGGAAGTTGAGGAGCAACGGGGTATATATCTGTATCTACAACACCACCGAATATTTTAACTGGTATATCATCTCTATGATATGGAGCAGTAAATAAACAAGACCACCCTTTAGGCGTGGTAATTCTCCAAGGACTAGATAATTTTCTAATTGTTGATGGAAGTTTTAATTCATTTAATGTAGTATTTTCTAACTGCATTTTTTTATGACTGCCTAAATTATAAGGCATATCATCATTTGGATTGATAGAATTTTGAGCTGAATCATACGCTTCACCATTACGAATAAATAAATAATGCCAAAGAGGAATACCAAAGCCTAGCTTCATACAGTCTGTAAATGGCATACATTTTTTTACACTAGGATTAAAACCTATATATTCTGAAGGCATTTCTTTTGGAGTTACAGAAAGTTCATGCCCTTTCATTTTGTCAGGAAAAAACTGTGTCATTTTTTTTGGTTTAAAAGCAACCTCAAAATCTTCTTCATTAGCTTTATGCCAAATAAACTGAATATCTATTTCTTCATCAGTCTGTTCTGACTGTACTTGCTCTATTGTTTTAAGATGTAGCACCATTTACCGTTCCACTATTTGTTACTATGTTTATTGAGCCAGACGAGAAAGATGCCGCTTTACCTGCCGCACCACCTGAACCTCCGCTTCCACCACTTGAGCCTCCACTTCCGTTAGATGCGTTTCCATTTGCGCCCGTGCTTCCCGTACTTCCACTTGCTCCACCGCTACCTGCCGCACCATAACTTGCTCCAGCAGGGCCAGTTCCACCCGATCCACCCGTTCCACCAGTTCCTGCATTTGTTCCACCGCCCGAACCACCACTTCCTCCGCTTCCACTATTGGCTCCTCCTGCGGATTGTCCATAACCTTGACCTACTGCACCTGCTCCACCTGCTCCTCCGTTTCCACCTGCTCCACCAGATGTACTTGATGATGTTTGAGTCTTTTTTGCAACTGAATAATAAATATTTACATTGCTATAACTGTCAGCATTATTTTTATTACCTCTTACATACCTCGGATAATTGCCATTAGGTGACATATTATTACCAGAACCACCCATTTCAGTAGGATAATTAAGCCAATTACTATTATTAATATATCCTTGCCCAATACTCCCACCATAAGCAATATTAATTGGATAAGGATATCCACCACCTCTAACTATAGACCAACGATAATTAGTATAGTTATAACTATAACCACTTGTGCTAGTTGAGGTAGTAGAACCATTACCACCAGTTCCACCCTGGCCACCTCCACCTGCACCGCCTGAACCTCCACCACCACCAGAGATTTCTCCAGTATTAATAAGGTTAAAGCTATGTGCTGAAGTTATTGCGTGTCCACCTGCACCACCTGCACTACCATTTCCTCCAGTTCCAGAACCACCTGAACCTGCACCACCTGCCGTACCACCTAGACCACGAATAGTGCCTGCGTTATTTATGGTAAGTGTCCCACCCATACCATCTGGGATGGTTATTGGGCCAAGATCCACACCTTCTGGAACAATTAATGTTTTTGCTAAAGCGCCTTGATAGTCAGAAGTGCCAAACGCAGTTTGTAAATTTAAACTGGATGCTGCTGAAGCAGTAAAATCTAGTCCAGAAGCCCCTAGAACTACACCAAACCCTAAAACATTATAGCCAAAACTTGTCATTATGCATCATTAGCCGCATCAGTTGTAAAAAATAGTTTTATACCCAAAAGCCTAGAATCTCCTGATTGATCGTCAGCAGAAACATCTCTCATAACTTGAAAGAAGCACAAGTCCTCTGCGGCAGGCGAACCTGCTATAGTTACGTTACCACTTTCTGCTGTAACATCTAAGTCGTTACTTGTTCCTGAGTGGGCTTTTGCAGTAGCTACTACCGTAGTACCAAACGCTGTGTTTAAATCTCCGTTGTCAGAGAAAGATCCTCCTGCTAACCCCCAAGCTGTTGTTCCCGTGTTTGTACCCGTCACTGTGAAATATGCTTTAAACGTAACCGTTCCTTCATCCCACGATTTAGGAAAAGCTATAGTAAATTGTGCATGCTCATCTGACCCTGTTGCAAAGTCTAAACATTTTAATTCAGGGCCGTTTGCTAGTTCTACTTGAGTAAGATCAGCACATCCATTTGTACTTTCTGGGTACATAGCTGCGGCAGGTATCCATATTGTTTCTTTTCCTGCAACTTTAACAGCCGCACTAGACACCGTTGGCTGTTGCGTAAAATTAACTACACCATTAGCTGCGATTGCAAGGGCATCTGTGTCAGAAGCTGAACCAATATTACCTGTGTCAGGTATTACAATATTTCCACCAGTGGTCATAAGACCGCCACCTGTGTATGTACCACTTACGTCTACATTACCGTTAATATCAATTAATGTTGAGTTAAGTTCTATTTCATCATCTGCATTAATATCTAAGTCCCCGTCAGCAGGTGAACCAATATTAATAGCGCTGTCACGGAATTGAACTACCATTGCAGCATTAAGTAATAACCCTGTATCAGCAACGTGTGTAAGAACAACATCATTGTCAGCACCAAAAGATAATGTTGCGGCATCGTGTTGTAATTCTAAATCTTGAGTTAGCGTAACATCACCATCAGATCCTATAGCAATAGCATCTGTGTCAGAAGCTGAACCAATATTGCCTGCGTCAGGTATTACAATGTTGCCACCTGTAGTCATTAAGCCACCGCCTGTATACGTTCCGCTTACATCTAAATTTGCGTTTATATCTGCGAGTGTTGCATTAAGTTCAATCTCGTCTGTTGCGTTTATGTCTAAAACTGTTGCACTTGGAGCATTGATATACTGTGATGCGTCATTAAACTGAAGTTGCATTGTAGAATTTAATAACAGACCTGTATCAGCAACGTGTGTAAGAACAACGTCATTATCAGCACCAAAAGATAATGTTGCAGCATCGTGTTGCAACTCTAAATCTTGAGTTAATGTAACGTCACCATCAGCACCTATTGCAATCGCATTTGTATCAGAGGCTGAACCTATATTACCTGCATCTGGTATAACAATGTTACCTCCTGTAGTCATAAGACCACCACCAGTATATGTGCCACTTACATCTAAGTTTGCATTAACATCCACAAGTGTAGCATTAAGTTCTATTTCATCTGTTGCATTTATATCAAGAACAGTAGCACTAGGAGCGTTAATATATTGGGATGCGTCATTAAATTGAAGTTGCATTGTAGAGTTTAACAACAGACCTGTATCAGCAACATGCGTTAATGTTACGTCTTGATCGTTACCAAACTGTACCGTGCCACCATCTGCGAGAAACAGATCAGAAAACTCTACACTTGCTGTACCTAATGTAGCACCATCAGCACTAGAGGGAACGATAGATGTACCCACTGTAGCTGTGTTAAGAACAGGGCTTGTTAAGGTTTTGTTTGTAAGCGTATCTGTAGATACGAGAGATACTAATGTTGAGCTAGATCCTGCAGGAAGTGTAAGTGTATTTGTTACACCTGCAGAGTGAGGTTGTGCAATAACAATTTGACCGTGACTATTATCCTCACAATTAAACTGTATAGCACCAGAGTTAGTATCACCTCTAACGGTTACGTGACCTGTTCCTTTTGCCGATAGATCAAGATCAATGTTAGTATCTCCACCTGTAGCAGAAAGTAATGGTGGATTGCTTGTTGCAGCATTTGTTATATCAAATTGATTGACCGCACTGCTTGTTGTTTGAAATATGATTTGCTCATTGCCGTTTTCATCTGCTATGAAGTGTGCATCGTCAATAAGTATATTGTGAGAATTAGTGTCTAAATTACCGCCTAATTGTGGAGTCGAGTCCTCTGATACGTTTGATAAATCACCACTTGAACCTGTGCCTGCAATAATGGCGCTCCTGGTAATTTTTTTAAGACCTCCCCCTGATGTGTCCACTGCTATAAGAACATCATCATCAGCTGCTGTAGATATTTCTGATAACGACCCTACCGCTACAGGATTAAAGTTAGTACCATCTGCAACTAATATGTGTCCTGCTGTATTAGTTCCCATAATAAGATCGTCACCTGTTATGGTCAAGTCACCACCCACAACAACATCTCCGTTAAACGTAGCCTTTCCTGCAAGCTCCATATCAATGTCAAGTGCAGTTATAGCACTAGACCCATCTGTGCCTTTGATAGCAAAGTTTTTGTCAGCGACACTTACGGTAAGTTCAACATCAGAGGAGTTGTTAGCTATATCTAATATAGATGTGCCATTATCTTTAAATGTTACATTAGCCCCGTTTGCATCAAGAATAATATCTGCTTCAGCATCAACAGTTAAATTATTAGCTGATATTGTTAAATCTGTACCATCACCTTCAATCTTTTCACTGTCTCCACCAAAAACGATACCTACATTGTTAGGCACATGTATGTCAGAAGTGGCGGTTAAATTTATTTTAGCGCTAGAGGCTATTGTTAAATCTGTACCATCTCCCTCTATTTTTTCGCCATCATCACCAAAAGTTACACCAATACTTGCGGGTATATTAATGTCTCCACCAGACCCAACGCTTATGCTTATATCAGTGCCGTCAGATTCTATCTTCTCATCTCCAGAACCATCAAGTATTAACCCCACGCCCGAAGGTATAACTACATCTGAAGTGGCTGTTAAGTTTATCTTTGCCCCAGAAGTTATTGTTAAATCAGTGTTATCCCCCTCTATCTTTTCTCCAGTGCCAAAAGTGACTCCTACATTAGCAGGCACAACCACGTCCGCTGTGGCAGTTAAATTAATGTTGTTACCTGTTATAGTAAGGTCTGTGCCATCACCCTCAATTTTTTCACCGTCATTACCAAATGTTAATCCTATATCGGCAGGTATATTAATATCACCACCTGAACCCACAGTGATAGATAAGTCAGTCCCATCCGATTCTATTTTTTCTGCAGTGGCAAAAGTAAGCCCAACACCTGAAGGTATATTAACATCAGCTGTAGCAGTTAGATTAATATTATTACCAGTAATGGTTAAATCTGTGCCATCACCCTCTATCTTTTCTCCGTCATCACCAAAAGTTAAACCAACATTCGCTGGAATGTTAATATCAACTCCAGCCGTTAAATTCATATCTCCATCTGTTACGAGATCTAATGTAGCATCAGCACTTGATCTAATAGATATAGCAGAATCTCTAAACTGAACTGCCATACCTGCATTTAATAATAGAGCTGTATCCGCAACATGTGTTAAGCTGACATCTCCATCCGCGCCAAACGAAAGAACCGCGCCATCTGATTGTAATTTTAAATCATCATCAACAAACAAGTCTGGTATGGCTAAATCTTGAAATAGGTCATAAACTGCAGCACTGCTCTCTCCACCATCAGTAGCTATCATTTTTACTTGCCCTGCTAAAACAGCTACATTATTCCCTGTGCCTTGGCTAAAGGTTAAAGTAAAACTTGTTTGGTTTTCTATTATCCAAACCTTAGATAATGAATTAGGTGCAAGTGTAACTGTACAAGCCTGCCCCCCACCTGTGCATTTTAAATATAATGATCTTGCCTCGTCAGAGGCCCCATCAGCAACTGTTATGGTATGTGTAGAAGCGTTAGATATTGCTTCTCCAGTTGAACTATAAGAAAAAGCCTCTGCTATAAGTTCTAGGTTGGTGTTAGTAGTTGTACCCCACGTACCTGTTTGCTCACCTGTGCCTATTTCTTCTAGTCTAAGGTCATTTGTGTAAACGCTTGCCATGTTTTAAACCTTTCTATGCAATACGTATAATAGCAGTTGTATCAGATGCCGTAGGAAACGCAACTTTAAACGTGCTATTACTTGATGACTTATCTGCTCCAAAGTCTAATACTGCAACTGCAGGATTAGTGCCTCCAGACTTATAAATTAAAGCCCCCCTCGCTGTTATAGTAGAACTCGACCACGTAGTGTCTGAAAAATCAAGATACGCAATAGTGCCAGAAGTATCACTTTTAGGTGCTGTACCAATGGTTAACGTGTTACCACCTGCTGTATAACCTGTCCCACTAGTTTCGTTAGTTGTTGAATACACAGTGGTAGTAGCATCTAAAGTAGCACTAGATGTGTATAACGCTATTTTAAATGATTGAGATGTATCACTACTAAAGTCCATCTCCCCGTTTAAAAGAGCAATTTTAAAAGAAGTACACAAATAATTACCAGTAAACGCCATTAACCAGCACCTTGTCCCAACGGCCCAGATCTATAACTATCTTGCCTTAATTTACCATCTACAGAATTTTTTAATAATGTTATAGAATGTAAATACATTTTTTCATAATTTTGTATAATGTCAGGTTCACCTTTTTGGAATCTTATTGCTTCTACCAATGCTCCATTTAACAGCGCGGTGTCAAAATTATCCCCTAAATAAGTACCACCTGCGGTGACTATGGAGGTAGGATATTTAGCATATATATGTTCTATTTCATAATTTTGGTCTGGGGTTGGGGCGAACATTAATTTTACATTAGACCCCGAAGTGCTATGATAAGCATAAAATTTAGGTAGCCCATACTTAGCACTTGTATTTACAGGGTAAGCATCTCGTAAAAAATTAACATCTTTATTTAATAAATAGTTAGTAGTGCTACTGCTTATTACCGCTATACTATACGTGTGCAAATACCCGTCAGGCGTTGTATACAGTTTATTAGTGGCTGTAAGAGGGCCACTATCTACAGTACGCATAGATGGTAGTTCAACAGTATTAAATATTTTTTGCTCTGCCTGTTGTGTAAACATAGCAAGCTGATCGTCTGAAAAACTGGTTTCACATATATCTTCAATATTTGTTTTTAAGTTAGTATAATTCATGTTGTCACCGTTACTTCACCTACTGCACTTACAGCTTCTAGTCTGTTGGTTCTTAACCCATAAATATTTTTACCATCTCCAACTGGATCCCAACCCCATTGTGTATTTCTACTACTAGGATACCCTGCAAAATCAGGTCGTGGATCACGTACAGCTTGCGGGTCTCTAACAGGATATAAACCTAATTTATTCTGCGGATGGTCTGGACTAAAACATTGCGGACAAGCCTTTAAATTTGTATTCCTACCTCTTGTAATTATGTTTCGTAGCTGTCGCAGTTTAAAACGAAACCCACATATATCACATTCGGCTATTACTTTTTTACTAGAAGCAAAGGGTACAGTCATTTTTACCTCATTTTACACTTTCTTATGCCTTTTTTAGCAACACCTGATCCACGAACTTTACGTCCCTTCTTATACTTCAAAGCTACACCCTCGGCAAACTCGTTATCAATACCTAATTCTATTAAATCTTTTCTACCTTTTCTCTTTAAATACTCTTCAAAACTTTCGTCCATCCTAGAGTAACGTTTAAAATCTTCTCTTAAATTTTGAGCGTCTATGTCTAAATCACTAACCCCACCCATAATTATATCCTCCCTATTCTTGGCACAAAACGTTCAGATGTCTTTTCTCTGTCTTCACCTGCCGCTAAGTTATACTGCTCATCATAAGTTGCTTTTAGCATTTCTACTCTAGTTACTAGTTCAGGTACTTTCATAGCTATATAATATGCTAATCCTGCTACTAAACACGGCAAAAAACGGAAGTTCATATCCGCTGTTTCCACACCATTACCCGCATCTTCTATCCTACGTAACCTCCAATATACAAATGTATATGTTTGTGAATCATCAGGCACAGGCCAAAGATTTATACGTGGAGCAGTTAATAACCTTTCAATCCACACCTGAAGAGGTCTACCCTGTGTTAACTTGTTTGGGATAGCCGCGTAGCTACTCACACCTATACGACTTATGGTAAGATCAGATTGTGTAGAAGTATTACCTGCGTTTGTTCTAATAACATGGTCTAAAAGGTCTATGGTATCTGCAGGTAAAGTATATTGTGATGTACCTGCTGTAAGAGTTTGAGTGCCACTATCAATAGTCCACAGGTTTAAACCTCTGTTTTGCCACTCAATAGTTAATAGATTCATAGACCTACGGGCAGTTCTTAGATCGTATCCAGAACGCATTTCACGACCTGCACGCTCCCACGCTTCTTCAGCGATCTCCGTGAAGTCCATGTCAAATGCTGTTGTACCCGAAGTAGCCATGTTTTACACCATCTTACACTTTCTTATGCCTTTTCTAGCAATGCCTGCCCCTCGAACTTTACCACCTTTTTTAAAATTTCTTTTTAACGTCCCTCTGCCAGCATATGGGCCTTCATATTCTTCTTGGTAGTTAGTCATACCTCTACCTGGGGTTAACCCACCCATACCTGGTTCTATGGCTCGTGGATCTATATTAAACCTTCTACTTCTCATTAATTCATTGGGATCTTTTTTCTCATATATCATACGCTGAACTTCAGCAAAATCATCACCAATTTTATCATCTTTTTTTTCTGCTTGTTGTAGTTTTTTCAAATACGTTTTTGGAAATTTCATAGGATCCCCATATTTATCTTTACGCATTTTATCAAGCAATGCTAATTCTTCTTTAGTTTCAAGAATACCGCTTTTATCTAAATCCGACTTGTTTCCAAGCCTAGCGGCTGCTTCAGCTTCAATAATTCTTTCGGCTAAAGATTTTTTCTTTTTATTCTTCTCAACCATTTCTTAGCTCCTATATACTAAAATACCCTTTAAAATAGCCATCGACCTGCTCTAATAGGTCACCTTTAGACTTACGCCTGTCTAACTCTATACCATGTTCTCTCATAAGAGCTTCTAACTGTGCTTTGGTCATGCTTCCATAATCAGGCACGTCACTAGATTCTTCTACTCCCTCAATAACTTCTTCTACTTCTTCGATAACTGCTTCTACTTCTTCAATTATCTCTTCTGCTTCTTCAACAGGAGCTGCTTCAGCTTCAACCCCAGATATCATTGCTAGTGCCTCTGCTTCGGTAAATATAGTAGTTTTTACAAGTTTATCGTTTTCGTCCACAACATTATAAACAGGGTTGTCGTGAACATCCGTACCTACTTGAACCATTTTTAAATGCGCCATAATTATCTCCTTATGTATATAAAGTCTTTTTGCGTCTGTTTTCCATTATAGCACCACAACCTCGTGCTACGCTCCTCTTACGTCTAGCAAGACCACCACGGCTAAAGTTATCGTCACCTATTTTCATGGTTTCTCCCCTACCCTTACCTGTTTTTACTAAGTCTCTTCTACCTTTATTTATAAGGAATTGAGCTTCACTCATACTATCAGAAGCAGAACCCTCATAGTACTCCTCTAATAATTCTTCTAAAGTTTCTTCAGCCATGTCTTCTTCTCCTTGCAAGCCCGCCTACACGCATTTTTACTGTAGCAGGTTTTGTATTTTTTACTACTGTTTTCCCTTTTGCTCCAGCCCGTTTCTTTTTCTTAGCAGTGGAGGCCCTCTGCGATTGGCTTAAACTACTGGCTTTACTTCTTGGCAGACACCTGTCTGGGTTCTTTTTATCTTTAGAAGTCCCACACTTGCCTTTAATTTTGCCGTCCGTACCAATACGAACCCAGTCTTGTTTAACCCAATCTTTAAGAGCGCCCATTACTTTTTCTTCTTCCCTTTAGCCCCTTTTGCATAGTTAGGGTCTTTGCAGTATTTAGAAGCAGCCATATTAGCATAAGCACTGGGATACGTATCGAAAGTGCGTTTTGCCCACGCTTTACCTGATGGGCAAATTTTACCACCTTTTTTATAATACCTACGCATAACTACCTCATTTTAGTGGGTCTTACACCTTTTTTGGCTATACCTGAACCACGAACCTTGGCTTTACCTTTTGCCATGCTCTTAGCTTTACCGCCATTTGCCATACCTTTTTTGACCATCTTACCAGCAGCGTAACTTTTTTTCTTCATCATACCGCCACCAGACATCATTTTAAAATCTTCTCTAGAAATCTTACCATCTTTATTTTTATCTAGTTTAGCCTGATCTCCAACAAGTTTACCTTTAGAGTAACCTTTCTTAGTCTTACCGCCAGCCATCATTTTCTTAACTTGTTTACCTTTTGCCATACCTTTTTTAACCATCTTGCCAGCAGCCATGCCTTTTGCCATGCCTTTCTTCTTTACCATTTTACCAGCAGCCATCTTACCTTTACCATCTGCGGCAAATTCAGGAACCATTTTCCCGTCTTTATCCTTAACCATCTTCATTTTTGCCATCTTCTTGCTCCTCTTTATATAGATTATTAAAAACACGTTGAGTGTCCCAAACGTATTCGTGATCCTGTTTGGAATGAAAAATATTTTGATTCGGTCTAAAGTCTGGTGCGCCTTCTCCAGTTTCAAACCACGCAGGGTGTGTAACACGAACCCGATTGTTTGGTAAAGCAACTATGTTACCTGTGTATTCTCCTGCGTCTAACAACTCAAGAACATGACTTTGTTTATGTTGGGCAGGATCATCTGCTACTTCACTGTTTGTATAATCAACAGTAAAATAGTATTTTGCAGGGTAGAACTCTCCATCGACTTTGGCTATCCAAGGAGCAGGAGTTGCTCTGTTTAATACGTAAACTGAGTGGTCGTGTGACATACAATCCCAAGGTTGTGTCACATGTGTTGGCATGGGTGTAGGCCATTCTTCATAAAACACATCAGCAACTAAAGCAGTTATAGGCATTCTTGCCCACATAGCGCCACCATGAACGTTTGGTTCGTCCGTATCATCAGACTCACAGCCAGTAAAAACTACTTGAAAACTGAGACATCTATTCGGCATTGTTGTTACTGCAATCACCATAGCGTGCAAAAACTCTCCTTGGTAGTCCATAAAATTCTTTGTATATTCTCTTCTTATCCATGCTTTAAAATACGGTATATTACTTTGTAGATACGCCATCCTTCTTTTCTCTCTCCTTTGCAGCTGCCCGTTTCCTCTTCTGGGAAAGCCTTGAGGCTTTATTGGGCGGGTTTTTAATTTGAGTTGCCATCTGTGCGCGAGTTATTGCCATCTAGCATCTCCATCTTCTTCTTGCTTGTCGTAAACGACTATTTGGATCTTTTGCAGCTTTTGGGAATTTTTTCATTTGCCCTGCACTTCTAGCGCAATATGACTTTCTTCTAGACGCTCTTTTACCCGTAGGTTTCTTTTCAGTAACCGCAGTCTTTAACTTAGACCCAGGATTGTTTCTTCTATACTTAGCAACGCCTTTAGCAGTCATACCTGCACCAGATTTAGTGGGTCGCTTGTCCCCACTTTTAATAGACATACCCTTCATGCCCGTATCTTTACGGACTTTACGTCCCTTCTTGTAGTATTCACGCATGAAAAATTGTTATCATATCAGCAACATCTAAAGTGTATTTGATAGATAAACCGTTGGTAAATACAACACCTTCTGAGGGTATAGTTCTGTCAATAACCGTGTTAGCCGTTCCTATAGTTCGTGACTTAAACAGTGTTGTGCCATCCTCTGGCGCACCGTTTATAAACTCGACATCTCCTGCTGTGCCACCAGAAGTTATAGACATACCTTTTAATCGTACTCTATTACTTCCAAGTACGGCTTGAGCGCAAAGTGTGCCTGAACCTACTTTTATATTAGCCGCATATTGTGCAGAACACTCTACAGCGGTTACAGTTAAAAACAGACTTGTCCCTGCAACTGCTTCGGCAGAACTTGTAGAAGTAATAACCTCTGTCATTGCATCTCCAAACACATCTGTGCCTGTAATAGTGCAAGTTTTAGCATTATCTCCTGTGCCTGTGGTTGTAACTATAACATTTCTAGCTGCACCGCCAGCAAAAGTAGTATTAGCCATTGTTGCAGAAGTATCAGGTCTAGCCGCAGTGACTAGCCTATCGTCATCAGAAGCATTCTCATCGTTTATGGTAAGCGCTTGTACGTCTGAAAGTCCCATATTAATCTCCTATTTTGGGAAGTGGGGCTTTCACCCCACCTGATTAATTAGATTTGTAAATTCATCCAAACAAGAGAATATTCCGTAGTGGCATTAACAACCATAACTTGACCAATATTAACAAGTGTTGACCCTGAACTTGGCTCAACAGCTCCTGCTGTAGAATCTGATCTCATACAGTTATGTCCAAGAACCAAAGTTCCTTCTGTCAACAACGCCTGTGGACCTGCTACTGTAAGCCAACCATAATAATCGGCTGTCATATCAATAAGAGTCGCCCCAACTATAGCACCTGCTTCTGCTGTAGGAGCAACAACAACTTGCGAATATGGGTTATGGATTAAAGAAAGTTGAGAGCTTGTGGTCAATGCAGTCACTAATGGATCATAAGTTGTTATAACAACACTAGGATCGTCTGAATGGTCATGTGCAGGGTTAGATTTTACCCTCATTGTCTGACCTTCACCATTAACGTCATTTACATAAAGATATCCATCTGCATACTCATTTAGTGTTAGATCATTACCACCTGTTTCAACTGAAATAGCGGTTTCACCAGCACTTACTGCAGCGGTTGCGGTCATGTTTAAATGATTTGAATCTTGAGCTTGGTGTGCAACAAGTTTTCCCGCTGTAATACCAGAACCGCCATTCAAGCCATAACGATACACATTATTACCATACACAAGCATAGCACCCAAAGGAAATAGCTGTGTTGAACTTTCTGCGTAAGGGTTTACAGTTCCGTACTGACTACCACCTTTGCCGACAATCAGATCGGCAGGGCCATAACCTGTAGCGGCTGCGTACTGTAAGTGGCCTCCTGCTGTATTAGTTACATTTCCTGAAGAATTAACTGTAAAATTATTAGTAAAAGCGCCTATAGCACTCTTAGTAACTTGTATAAATCCGTTTTCGGCACGGACTGACCCATTAAATGTTGTATTAGCCATGTTAATCTCCTTGTCTTGGCTACTGTCAGCTACACCATGTAACTGTCAAGGTTAATTTAGTATAAAGTAAAAAGGGGCAACCCGCAAGTCGCCCCCTTAATTTTTTTAAGCTCCTGGTGAGCCAAAGATCCCTAGTGGATCTGATACACCGAAAGAGTATCTCTCTCTAGCCTTATATCTGCTATTACCTGTATCAAAGTCAGCATCCATAGATGTTGCCATTGGGCTACGTGTAAAGTGTTTAAGACCGTTAGGTACATCTGTCATCAAGAACCATGCGTCTGTGTCGGTCAAATAGTGATTAACCGCGAACCCTTCAGGAACAGAACTCATGCTGCGAATCGCATTGAGGTCGTTATCTGCAGTTGCCACTCTTCCTTCAGTCTGGAGCAAACGAGTTGCCACAAATTGTAGGTCAGAAGGAATAACCAACTTACGAGCTTTTGCCGCAATAAGAAGCCCTCGCTCGTCTGTCCAGTTTCCAATCTGAATGATAGCTGCTTCTAAAGAAGTTTCGTTTAGATCAGCTGCAGTTGCAGGTTCGTTAGAGTTAGTTCCGCCTGAAACTAATGGGTGTGCAGTAGAACAAAGCTCCACTCCATCTCCATAAGTTGTGCCAGAATCAAAAGCATTGTTCAAAATAGAAGCTGCTTTAACCTGTTTTGTGTACGCCATAGCACGAGCAAGCGCTTTAGTATAACGAGATGATAAAGAATCATACAAGTTATCCTCAATAGCCTCTTCAGTAATTGAAAAGCCCATTGCGATTGTCTCATGGTTGTAGCGAGCTGTGAAAGCCTCTTGAGCATTGTCGTATTCGATGGCAGAGCCTTCGTCTTTGACTGGTGCTGCGGAGAAGCCTGATAGCTTAGTCTCTTCTTCAAAAGAACGATCAGAAGTTTCTGCTTCAAAAATTTCTGCATGTTCCTCACCGTACTTTGCATACTCTAAACCGAATAATGCGTTCAAGCCAGGAAGTAGTTCTTTAAGGAGTTGTGCGCGTGAAATAGCCATTATTTATCTCCTCTATATGCCAACTGGATTACGATAGGCATGTCCACCAATGAACACGTTACTACCATTATCAGTATGTGTGCTAAATATAACTAGCAGTTCTTGAAAGGTATCGCTTCCAGTCGCTGTGCTATCAACTACATCAATAATATGAAGTGGCAATGTAGAAGTTGTAGCTACACTATTATTAGCAGCTAACTTCGAACTTCCATTAGTAGTATTTAGTGTATTACTAATGAGAGCTGTTTTATTACCAATCACAGTTCTTCCCAATGTTGCCATTGTTGTACCTGAAGAGCATATAGCTACTTTCATTATCAAGTCAGGGTCATCAGCCACAAACGCATGAATATCACTAGCAACAATGCTGGCAGGATATTGATTGTTAAATGTTAACTGACTCGTATTTGGGTCAGTATACTGACATCCCATGAAGACACCTAATGTGCCAGTAGCTGGTAACGCTGATGTACTTCCATCACGCTCAATAGTTCCGTCATTTACACGCTTTACTAAATCGCCTTTTCCAATAGCTGTGCCGTAGTTACTAGCTATTTTCATTTGTCGAGTAGCACCTGTGTAAGGACGACCACCAATCAAGCCAACGGGAATAAGCCCATAAGGGGCATCTATAGTTGGATAAGCCATATCCAATTCTCCTTTGATCTATATTAATTGCCTTTTCCAAAAGTAACCTTAGATTTCCTGTCGTGAAACAAGGGCATTCTAGGGTCGTTCTCTCGCATGAGGTTGTTGTCTACAGAATGTATTTGATTGTCCGTTTGCTGTTTGTAGTAATCGGTACGCTCTTCTACTAATTCCTGCGGAGCCTTACACAGCATTAAACCACCAATAATAACGTTATCTTTAAAGTTTTCATTCTCTATAGTAACTAATGTTATTTCTGGATGATCTGTTGCTTTTACAGGTTCCCAACCTTCACGTAATTTTGAAGAAACATTCGTGGGGTCAATCTGTCCTTGATTACTTGTCCGTATCCAACGGTAGGCGTATCCAGCTTCGGGTGTCGGTGAAGGTAAAACTTCAGGACGTTGCCAAGACTTTTTACGTGGTGTTTTCTCACGGGTTTCAAGTTCTCTGTTTATTCGATTTTCAGCCATTTTCTTTCCTCATTTCTTCTGCAACCTTTTGGGCGTATAATTCTATCGGCACTCCTAGCCTTTTCGCTATAGCTACCTGTGTTTGCGTTAATTTCACCTTCTTAGGTGCTGTGCTCCGCGTAGCGGGTGCAACCACATTCGCTTGTCGTTTTGGCTTTTCAGCCTCTGGTTTTGCAATTTCTTCCTCAAAATTCTCTGGGAAGACTTGCCGCATACGAGTATTTATTGCCTCGTAGTATTCATCACTCTGCAGGTTTACACCTTGCTTCGAGAGTTTATTATGTAGGCCCAGTGCCAGACTTGTCATTTCATCATCTGTACCGAACCAAGTATTCTTTTTAGCCCAATCAACTGCCCGTTGATCTGTTACGGGTGCTGGATTTTGAACTACTTCTTTTTGTTGTATAGGAGTTTCTTTTTCCTGTAAAGCAGGGATTTTAAAATTATTTAACTTATCAGTCTTAATCTTAGCAGCGGTTAAACTTTCCTGTGCTGTAACAACAGCATCTGCATCTCCAGCTTCATACGCTGTTTTATATGCTTTTTTAGCCTGTTCAAGCTCTACAGTTGCTGTTTTCTTTGCTTGTTCAAGCAGTGCTGTCTGGTTCTTGTTAACACTACCTTTTAGTTTATTATTCTCTTCTTGAACAGATTTAACATACCGTTCTAGTTCTTCTCTTTCCCTGAACGCTGTTTCTTTTGCCCTTCTTTCATCGTGGTAGCCTTTACTGAAGTGCTGAATACGTTTACGAACTTTTTCGGAATAATCACCAAGTTCTTCATCAGTAAGGTCTTCTGGAGGCTCAGAAGGTTTACGATTTCGGTCAGCTTTTGGCGTATCATTGACAACTTCAACTTCAACTCCACTCTCAGCCTCAACCTTTTCGACTCTTTTATCTTCTGGCTCGCTAACTTTTTGTTCATCTTTTAGACTTTCTTTTTTATCTTTATCACTCGATACATCAATTTCTACTGCACTTGAGTTTTCAACTTCAATATCTGTTTTATCATCCTGCTCATCAGGAAAACTATATTCTACTTTCTGCATTGCCATTTTGTATTCCTTAAACTGCTCTCGCTACACCGCGAGGATCTGTTACAACGGCTTCAACCGAATCATCATTCATAAGTCGGTATTCTTTTCCGTCTATCTTAAATCGCGTGCCACTATTAGCACGAAACATTACGTAGTCGCCTATCTTGCACCAAGGAGTATCTCCAAACCTATCTGTATCTTGATACGCTTGACCCCCCATATCCACAACAAGACCTATTATAGACATAATATGCTCATTACGCATTTCTGTTGTTGTTTTTAAAACTTTAGTATTCTCATAAGTTTCTTCAATTTCAGGTAATGCTACAAGCACCCTATATCCTACAGGTTGTGGTAGTTGCACTTCTAGTTGTTCGTCTGTTAGTTTTATTACTTCAGTCATCATCACTTTCCATATAATTGCGCGAGAGGTCTTGTATGTGAGACAGACCAGCTTCTAGACCCCGTATCAAGCCAGTCGTTTCCTTGTATTGAGAGAAATCTTTTGCTCCCCCTCCAGCAAGAAAATCTTTTGCAGAAACTATATCAGTTTCGATTCTTTCTTTAAGCACGTCAAAGACGGTTTTAGCCATTATTTACCTTTATTATTTTGATTTATAGTTTTGAATATTTCCATATCCATTTTGTTATCTTTATCTCGTTTATCTATCTCAAGTTGTACATTGTTCTTCTGGGCATCTATTTGTACCTCTTGTTCATCTAATCTTAACTTCTCGGCTTTCAACATAGCATCAGCCTGATCTTTTTTAGATTTTCTCTGTACTTCCTGTGCCTTAATCTGTAGTTCAGCTTGTTGCATTTGAACAACAGGGTCTTGAGCTTTCTGTTGAGCTTGCTTTTGTGCCATCTGTTGCATATGTGCCTGAGTAAGCTGTTTACTTGCCGTAGCTACAAGTCTTGACAAGTTAACTTCTACTTCTTCAGGCAACTCTGCGTCAGGTGTAGGTAATTCAACCCCAAGCCTTTCTTCTACATCTTTACGGTATTTGTATCCAAGATGTTCAGATATATGCGCTTGCAAAGAGGCCATAATTTGTTTTGCCTGCGGGTTTTGCCCTATCATCTGGGCAACCATAGGATCTTGTAAGAAGGCCATATGTGTTTCTATATGAGCATCGTGGTCTTGATATATAAACGCTTTCATAGGTTTAGCCATTAATGCAGACATATTTTCACTTATAGGATCTGTTGGCTTTATATCATCCTTAGTTGGAACTATCTTATCAGCGTTCTTCACCCCTAGTATCTCTATCATTTGCCTATGTAACTGGGGTAGGTCGTATATTTGTGGTGCAGCTTGAGCCATCTGTAAGACCGCTTGATGCTGCACCACTCTCTGTGCCATAGTAGAACTATTGGGATCCGACACAGGGATAACGTCAATCATCATATAATCAGCCTGACGTGCGCTTACTTCACCTCTTGTTGGCTGATAGGCATATTCTGCTGGTGCGTACTCTGCCATAAGAGCCTTGAGCATTTTAAACTCTTGCTTCATAGCATAGTGGACACGTGCCTGTACTGCTGCCATAGGCTTCAGGGTACGCTCTAAGAGCGCTAAGGTTGTCCCTACAGGAGCATTAGCAGACATGTCAGATATGTTCATATCACTTATTGCGCCCAGTCTACGGCCTTCCTGAGTGATCTGATTCAACAATGCAAGCAATGTCTGACTTGGTTCTTTGTATGGTAGGGGCATAATATTCTCACGAATACTGCCTGACGGTACATCTACGTCCTTCCATTCTCCAGGTTCTATAGGTGCATCATCGCCTTTAATACGTAATCCTCTTGCTTTTAGACCTCCTGGGAGGTTAGCAAGTGTTCCTGCATCTACAAGCTGACGTATCAAAGAAGTTCCCGCTTTAGCGTATCCACCGATAATATGTATAAGTCCTAGTCCGTAGAATCCAAATCCTGGGACATAGACATAATGTACAAAGTGCTGTCGTTTTAACGATAATTCATCTTCTTGATCCCAATTACGCCTTATAGATAATACTTCTCCAGACCCACGATCCATAGCCACCACATAGGGTTTGGCTATATCATTCTCTGAATCATCTATACCATCTATAACCATCTCTGCATGAACTTCGTATATGCTATATCTGTCGTCATCTGTAAGAGAATACCCACCTTCTTCTGCTTTTCGTTCTTCTATATCACTGTGGTAGGGCTGTGAGTCACCAAGATCTACATCACGATAAAACCCGTTTACCTGTAATTTTCGTAACTCGTTCTTGGTTTTACGCATAACATGCGTTACACGCTCTGCTGTTTCTATATGCGATGCTCCGTAAGGCACTATCACATCCTCTGCAGGTATAAATACGGACATTTGTCTACCCATACTTGGGTCATAATATACCTTTTTGAACGCAGAACCTGCCAAACCAAGGTTATATAGTAGTCTTTCATGCTCAGATCGGTACTCAACCATGTTCTCTGTAAGCTGATAATTCATGTCAGACCTCACACGTTCAGAGGCTTCCATCTTCTCTTTAGTCTCCTGACCCAACACTTTTGTCTTTACAGGGCCTTGAGCAGGGAATGTTTCACTCATAGTCTCTGCTTGGAAACGAATAGCTGCTTCTGCTAACACGTTAGAGTACACTCCACAAGCGCCCTCCCACGGTTCTGTACGTTCTTCATGCTTAAAACCAAGCACATCCAGACCTTTTACAAACGTATCTGCCCAGTCTTTACGGCTCTCTACATCAGAGTCAATCAACCCTAAAAGATCGTTGGCTATACCACTTAATTGATTTTCATCTAGGGATTCAGCGATATTCTCGTCAAACTCCCCCATCATAGCACCTTCGGGTTCAGGTATAATAGTAACTTCCATGCCCCCATCATCAAGGGTAACCATGTCAGGATTGACTATTTCTACCTCTAAAGCAGAAACATCCTCGCCATTTATACCTTGAGGTGCTTGGTACATACCTTTTTCTATTGCCATTATGCTGCCTTTCTAATTGAAGCTATACCGCCTTGTGCGTATCCACGTCTACGTATTAATTCTTGTCTTGCTAATTCAGCGTAATTAAGACCTTTTTCTCCAAGCTCAGAGTCTTCATCTAACGCATCTGTGTAATGTTCATGTTCGTGATATCCTTGATATTGTATTGGTTCTTCATTTTCTATATCTTCTCCTAAAGCTCTTAACACATCAAAACCAAAATGATCTAATTCATGGCGAGTTGTTAACCCTGTCCCTTGATCCCTTCGTAACCGTTCCATATCAGCTGCAGTGGGCATTGACCCTTCTTCCCGCAGCTGGGAAAGAGATTTTTTGGGAGGGACTGGTTTATCCATTACACCTATAATCCTCATTAATCTTTCAAAAAAACTAGGGTCATCAGGTGGGGGAGCTTTAGTTGGGACATTTCTTTTATCGTAATCAGCGCCAAACTGGTCAATATAATCTATGGTATTTACGAGTATTTGAGGTAAACCTGTTGGGTTATCTGGAGACGTTACAGGAGAATAAACGCCACGCAAATTCGTATCATATATGCCTGGTAAATAAGCATGATCTTTTATAAGAGCTTTTTCTACAGGAGTTTGTGCTTCGCGTTGTGTTACGGCCTTTATCACCTGCCCGTAATCTCCACCTGTTAAACGTTCGATCTCATTTAATGCTAGTAGCGCTAGGGGGTCATCTTTTACATAACGATCCATACTAGCTCTATACTCAACATCCCCTAGACTATAAGCAGGAGCAGGGGTAAGGGTTCGTGTTTGACTGGGTTTAACCTCTTTTTTTGTTTCTCCTGCCAAATCAGTAGTAAAACGTTTACCATCATACTCAAACTCTGGTAACCCTGCTGCTCTGGCAGCTGCGAATGCTTCCCCAAAAGTCATCAATAATACCCAGTTCTTCTTCTAAAATACTGTGTTTCTTCAGGTTCATCGCTTGGTAGACGTATAAACCCACCCTGTCTGAAGCGCATCAGTGCCATCACGGTAGAGTCAACTAGGTCATCATGGCTCATAAACGGAAATCCTGCTATTTCTTCTACTACTTCTTCTGCCCATCGTGTTTCTGGAACCCATACAAGACCAGAGGAAACTATGTCGGTGACTGAATTAAGACGTGCTAACTTATCACCAGAACCTCTATGTGGCGTGTACTCCTGTATCGGTATTCCCATCCTCCTCATCTCTTGGTAAAGAGCCGTTCCCGCACTCTTTTTCTCCACAATAAACGAATCTGGCTCCCATTCTCCGTATTCTTCCATAGCCAAAGCCTTCAGTTCTGGGAACTCTAATCGCTTTTTAATGCTATTTAACAGAATAATGTTGTAGTTGTCCACATCTTCGTTCAAAAATACGCCCCAAGTCGTCAAAGCCGTGAAGTCTGCACGGTTGTGAGTTTCTGCCGCTGCGTCCAAAGACATGATAACATACTCGCATGAGGGTGGACTTTCCTGTTTCCATATCTGCCACCACTCTCGCTTGACAAGTGCAGCCTCTTCTGCTGTCGGTTCTTGCTGATACTGGGC
>VMHT01218411.1_pt1 | contig 60573 bp, 76 predicted proteins | sample 4693611 | NCBI WGS metagenome assembly VMHT01 (sample SAMN12280063, study PRJNA550983) | marine metagenome | isolation source: seawater sampled from same location over 5 years 0.02-0.2 micron viral filtrate | place: USA: collected off the coast of southern California halfway between the port... ...
GAATGGAGCATGAAATTATCTTTAGTTGAGGACTTAATAGATGAGGGAAATCCTCTGAGTCCATTTAAAATTTTAAAACAAAGGAGGTACAAATGATTAATAACTCAGAAACTTTAAACGCATATGCAGTACGTAACTTTATGTACTACCTATGGAACTTTGACAGTAAGCATTTTATTATTGATGGTCAAGGTGAATATCTACCTTCGTTCTTCTCTGTATGGGAAGACAAGGGGGCTATGATGAATCACATGGTCAGTAAGTATTTAAATATACTTAAGACTAGAGATTGTAATAGTAGCCAAGCTATAATATACTTCTACTTTGAGGTAGATAATCATAATCAAGCAATGATGTCTGATTACGTATACAAAAACTATCAAGGAGCATGAAGTATAAGGTAAACAGAAATCAATTCTTGAATTGGTACTTCTCAACTAGGAGTATTGAATCTAAATTAAGAAGAAGGTTGCAACGTAACAAGGATGGCGTTGCAACCATATCTGTAGAAGAATTATTTATGGAGTGTCATATTGTTCCTTCAGGAATAACAGATCACCCTGTAGTTAATAAGTTCTATGATGTAAAAGATTGTGAATTAATTTATAAATAAGGAGGTAAAGATGTCTAAGAAAACAGTAACGGTATTATATGAAATGATATACCAAGAAAACGGTGGGTTGTATAGAACACTTAAAACTAATCTATATACAACCTATAAAAAAGCAAGTGCAGTAATGTGGGAAGACTTTGAAAGTAGAAAAGGATATGATCTATCAAAGATAAACCCAAATAAAGTATACGCATCTATTGATTATACTTGCAGGAATAATTTAGGACAAGAATGTTTTTATAGAGTAGTAGTAGAAAAAAAGGAGGTGTACTAATGGATGATTCATTATGGAATTACGAGAAAGGATTCAAGATATATAGGAATCTACATAAAGATTGTTGGAGTGTTCAGGCTTACAACAAAGACAAGAAAGGTTGGAGGTTATATGCCCATGAGTATTGCTTGAAGGGTATCAACGCTAAGTTCTTGGTAAATGAGAAAGCAAGACAGAAAGTTATTAAAGAAAAGCGTAAGAATGTACACGCATTTATTTGGGTTGATGAATATCATACAATAGATGTTAGATACACAGAGAATGCTGATACATTAAAAGAGATGGGATATCTTAGAGGAAAGTACAATCCTTACAAGCATGATTCATTCATAGAAGAAAGAGCTTCTCTTCCATTGTTTGACTGCCCTGAAGTGTATCTTCAATGGAGTCATTTATACTTTCAACCTAACTTACTTGATAGATATATACTGCAAGTGTAATGCAAATGCATTCCATGTGTATTGCAATTCAATGCAAGGTGCAATGCAAAGAAAAAGAAAGAAAGAAAGAAATAACTTTATTAACCAAAAAATATTTTGGTATTACTAAATAAAAATTTATATTTGTGTATGGATATGATACCCCCAATGACTTATGTAGGTCTAGAAGATACTGTACTAGGTGCTACTGAGATGTACCCTAGAATAGTTAATACGGTTGCCGATGAATTTAATATAACAACTAAGCAAATGTTCCTTAAGTCTAGGAAGAGAGAGTTGGTTGATGCTAGACGTTGTGTTATGTTTATACTCAGAGAGCATTATGAACTTACCTATAGCACAATAGCAAAAAAGTTTAAGTGCGATCACTCAACTATTATTCATGGCGTTAGGAAAACACATGAGTTAATGAGATTCGATTCTGAATTTCAAAGAAAATTTATTTCAATTACAAACAAACTTAATATTCAATTTTAAATTTAATTATCATGAACAGTTTAAAGATCGCTCAAGAGAGCATGGACAAAGGAGAGAGAATTGTACAAATGTTAGAACAATTCGGATTATTTTGGAACGTAAACAAGGTGCAGTTATTAACACCTGATGAAGAACCTACTGTATTCTATGGCACACAAAGGGAAGACAATCGTAATGTTTTTGCTTGTGTCAAGGATGGATATAAAGTTCTACAGAATTGGGAGTTAGCTGAGATGGTTACAGAAGTTGCAGGTAACTTCGATATGAAGGTTGCTAAAGGCGGAATGTTTAACGGAGGTGGAAAGGTATACCTTCAGGTGCACACAGGAGATATCCAAGGGCTTGGAGAGAACAATGATACTATCAATAAGTACATTACAGCCCTGAACTCACACGATGGTAGCAGATCAGTAGGGTTTGGTAAGACTAACGTAACTATAAGTTGCCAAAATACTTTTCATCAGGCTTACCAAGACATGGAAAATAAGATCAGGCATAGTGCTTCTATGAGAGAACGTATTGATGCCATGATGAGAGACTTCGAAAAGCTACAGGTAGAAGAGAAAAATCTTTACGATACTTTCTTCAAGCTAGCTAGCGAGCAAGCTACTCCTGAACATATCAAGGATGTAGTTAAGATGTCTACAGGTATTGACTTAATGCTTACACATGAGCAAGCATCAAACAATCATAGCACTTACCAAATCAATCAGGCTAAACAGCTAACAGCTAGGATTACTGAAGAGATGTCATACAAAGGTCAAACTTTATGGGGCTTATTCTCAGGTGTAACTAAGTATACTAACAGAGATATCAGAGTTGCCAATAGAGAGAATGCAACTCTTGAATCTAAGTTCTTAGGATCTGCAGGTAAGATTGATAATAACGCAATGAATTATGTTGCTAAGAAAGTCTTATTAGAAACAGTTTAATTCTTTAGAGTCATGGATAAACCTATCAAGAAGTATCACAAGTGGTCTAAAGAAGACACAGCATGGCTATCCTGCAATATTAGTGGCGAGTATTCTAATAAAGAACTCGCTACTATTTTAGGCAGGTCTATTGATTCTGTTAAAACTAGAAGAAAATACTTGAAGTCAGGTATAATTAAACCTGATCATAGTATGGTGACAGCAATAAATGTTCATGGAGTTAGTAGCTATAAAGCATGGGATGAGCATTCATCTTATTGGATTAACACTACAATAACAAAAGGAATTGTATATAATAAAGTTCCTATTGTGGATGAGAACGACTGCAAGAATGTTAGTTGTAAAACTCCATATCAATATAGTGCTTCAATAATTAGAACTCAACTTTTAATTCTATGCTTGGTTGTATTCGTATGGACATTAATTTTTATTTTACTAAATGTTTTTTTATAATGGAAGATGTAATTTTCAATGACGTTGGAGAGAGTAAACCAAAATACTCCAACTTAAAAGAACTTCTTAAAGAAGAAGGGAGAACTCAGACATGGCTTATCAAGAAGCTAGAAGAGTATGGTATTAAAAGAGACAAAGCACAAGTCTCTCAGTATTGCAGAAATATATTCAGACCAAGAGATGAGTATGTTATTAGAGCAATAGCTGAAATTATAAATGTGGATTTTCAAATAGTTAACAATTGTTTTAGTAAGTAATATGGAAAACTTAAATTTAATTAGATCCATTGATACAGTTATTGATGGACAAGGGATAGTACACCCTAAAGGATCAGGATTTGGTGGCAAATATAACAGACTGCCTGCTATTTATAGAGAGAAGTTATCGAAGGCTATACCTTCAAACATGATATCTAAACACCCAACTAAAACATTCCTTTCTGTTATCAAAGCTATTGCTATAGTAGAAAGAATGAATGATGTGTTTGGAACTAATGGTTGGAACTTAGAGCACAACGTAGTTGAGATGACAACTCTTAAAGTTAAGGAAGGTGAAGTGCCTTACGTAGTTATGAAGGGTAGAATTTATGTACGTGAATTTGATTTGTATACACCTTATCAATATGGTGGTCATCAACTAGGCGGTAAAGGTACTGAGCCTGCAGATGGATACAAGTCAGCAGTAACAGACATTCAATCTAAGTGCTCTTCATATTTAGAGATTGGTATTCAAGTGTTTAAAGGTCAACCTAATTCTCAGGAGTATAATAAGTCTAAACGAAAAGACGAGCATGATGTTGAAGAAGCTACGCAGAATATGGTTGCAAAGGTTGTAGATGAAATGCTTGAACCTGTTAAGAAGAAAGCACCTGTAAAGAAAAAGAAAACTGCCAAGAAGAAAGAGGTGGTTGCTGAAGTTGCTGAAGCAGAGGCTGCTGTTGCTGAAGTATGTGATGATAAGTCAACCTTACAGCAAGAGAGTGATGATTTAATCACTAAATTAATTGAACCTGTTAATGCAATAGAGGTAGCGGAAGAAAAGATTCTTAAATATAATACAGCAGAGGGGTTAAAAGATAATGCTACTGTAATTATATTTGATGCTCAAATGGATGGAGCAACTGATCAAGAGTTATCTGATCTGAAGTCTGCTATAAATACTCGTTATAAAGAACTTTTAAAATAATGTATATGAATGATGTAAATGATTTACCGTTCCCTGAAAAGGAAGGAGGATACAACATAGGTTTGTTTGTTGAGAAACAAGAAACTTATAGCAAGGAATCGCTTAAGCTACAAGCAAAGAAAGAAATGAATGCAGTTATCGAAGGTATTGTCGAGCCTGCTGAAGTCTATGCAAAGTTAAAAGCTATCAGCCATTTTATTGATGAGTGTATTAATGAAATAAAAGAAGATGTTATTACAGAGGTTGATAAGTATGGAAAGGAAGGAGTTAATGTTTGTGGTATTCCATTGATAGTAAAGAATCAAGGTAAGAAGTATTCCTTTGAAGACAACGATGATTGGATTGAGTTAGATGATAAGATCAAAGACCTTACTGATAAGAGAAAGGACATTGAATCTAAGATGAAGGCTCTAGTTGGTACTGCAGGATATGTAGACAGCGATTCAGGAGAGATGTTAGCACCTGCTAGGATAGTAAGTGAAGGAAAGACAATAGTTCAAGCAACAATACCTAAAAAATAATATAAGATTATGAGTAGTAAGAACACATTTTATTTTTCTCACGATGCAAATGCTCACGAGGATGATAAGATTATCTGTCTTATGTCTCATTATGGTAGCCAAGGTTATGGATGGTGGTGGATTATGGTAGAAGTTTTATTCCAACAAGAAGGATGTAAGCTAGACCTATCTAATAAGACTACCATCCCATACCTTTATAGAATGCTATGGGATATGCCTATGAAAGATATAGAATCTTTTATTGATCAGCTAGTAGACTTTGGTTTATTAGTTAGAGAAGGAGATGTTGTATACTCTGAGTCATTACTTAAAAGAAATGATAAGATAGATGATCTTAGAGAGAAGAGAAGAGCTGCTGCTAATGCTAGATGGAATAAAAAGAAAGAGACTAAGGAAGAGATTCCTAAAAACTCTAAGCCTTTAGATCCAAGCAAGACTATAGCGGTATTAAAAGACGACAACTTATTTTCTATTTTTGCAATTGAACTTAGTAAACACGAAATCTATTCTGCTTTACCCAAAAGACAAGTCTATTCAGAGAGAGAGTCATGTCTTAATTGGTTAGCCTCTAAAGGCACAATCAAAAAAGACTACAAAGCTTTCTTTAAGAATTGGATTAAGAAAAGAATAGAAGATAGTGGATTAAATACTAATAATAATCAAACAATGGTCTACTAATATGAACGCAGATAAACTATCATCACTTGGTATTAAGTTACCGAGAAAAAATGGGCAGGTAAAAGTTACCTGTCCACAATGCAGTCACACAAGAAAACCACAGAATAGAAAAGAACCCTGCTTGTCTGTTAATATAGACGAGGGAATATATAATTGTCACAACTGTGGTTGGCAAGGATCTGTAGCTGATAACAAATACGAAGTACCTGATTGGAATTATACTCATGACGTTGTACCTGAATCTAAGTGTATGGATTACATGATAGAAGAAAGAAAGCTATCAAGGCTTACACTATCTGCATTCAACATACGTCAAGAGAAACAATACATTCCTAAAGAAGGTAAGGAAGTTGACTGTATACAATTCCCTTACTTTAAAAATGGTATTGTAGTTAACATAAAGTATAGATCACTTGGTAAAGGATTTAGAATGGTTAGTAATGCAGAACTAACAATGTTTAATCTTGATTGTATTGATACTGAATCAATAACAGAGTCAGCTATAGTTACAGAAGGAGAGATTGATGCGATGTCTTTTTATGAGGCAGGATTTGATACCGTTATATCTGTACCTAACGGTGCAAGTAAAGGTAATAACAACCTGCAGTATATAGATAACTCTGCCTTACACTTAGAGAAAGTGGAGAAGTTCTACTTAGCATTAGATAAAGACGAAGCAGGTAAACAACTAGAGAATGAGATAGCAAGAAGACTAGGTAAAGATAAGTGTTGGATTGTTGATTTTCCTAATGGTTGCAAAGATGCTAATCAAGTTTTATTAGAACATGGATACAATGCTTTACAGCAGGCTATAACTAATGCAAGACCTATGCCTATTGAAGGTGTAATAAAAGCTAACGACTGTAGAGATTCTGTTTATGAACTGTATAGAAACGGTGTTGATAGAGGTGATCTATTAGATGTAAAAGGCTTTGATGATTTGTTATCTTTTAAGACATCTATGCTGTACATAATTACAGGTATACCTACTCATGGTAAAAGTTCTGTATGTAATTGGATGGAGTGCTTGTTAGCTGCTCGTAGCGGTTGGAAGTTTGCGATCTTTTCTCCTGAACATTATCCATTAGATTATTTAATATATAGATACGCTGAGATTCTAGTTGGTAAAGGGTTCTTTCATAACTCAGAAACAAGAATGGGTGAACATGAATTAGGTCTAGCACTAGATTTTATTAATGAACATTTCTTTTTCATAAGACCTACTGAAGGTATGTATACTATGGCTGAGTTGTTAGACATAGCTAAGTCTTTAGTTCTTAGACATGGAGTTAAAGGATTTACTATTGATCCATGGAATACTATAAAGCATGACTATAACTCAGGTCTTACAGAGACACAGTACATAGAGGTTGCCTTAAATGAACTGACTATATTTAAACAAGTTCATGATGTTGGTGTGTTTTTAGTTGCACACCCTCGTAAGATGGCTAAGATTAAAGACATGAATCATCCTATGCATGGGCTTCATGAAGTTCCTACCTTGTATGATATATCAGGTAGTAAATCATTCTATGATAAGGCTGATGTAGGCATAACAGTATATAGAAACTTTACAACTAAACAAACAACTATATACGTACAGAAGGTTAAGTTCAAACATCTTGGTGAGGTTGGTATGCAGAACTTTAATTACGAAGGATGTAGTAGATACTCGCCTACTAATGAGGTTCAAGATTATCTAGACTACAGAGATAAAACACCTGAAGCTTATATAAGAACCCCACTTCCACAGACAGCTATCAATAGGAATTGGTTTGATGATAATGAGGATAGAGTTGATCAACATGAACAAGAAATAGATACACCTTTTTAAAATAAAATTATGAGTAAAGATGATTTAATATTAGCAGGCATATGTTTGTGGACAGCAATTGTTATAATATCATTGTTTATATAAAAGAAAGAAATATGAATAGAATCATAGACATTAAGACAGGTAAGATATATAAGTCTGCTAAAGAAGTTTCTGATGAGTTTAATATACCACATTCAACTATAAGATGTTGGACAAATGGTTCTAGAAAAAACTATTCTACATTTAAAATTTACAAAGAAAAAAAGATATGATTAATAAAGTAATTTTAGTAGGAAACTTAGGATCAGATCCTAAGACCTACACGTTTGATGATGGTAACATGGTTACTAATTTTAATTTAGCTACTTCAGAGAAGTATACTAATAAAAAAGGTGATAAGGTAGACAATACCGAGTGGCATAACGTCACTACATACGGTAAGACTGCTGAACTTGCAACGCAATACCTATCTAAAGGTAGTAAGATATACTTAGAAGGTAAGATTAAGACTAGCAAGTACGAGAAAGATGGCGAGGAAAGATACAAAACAGAAATAGTTGCTAACAACATTACGTTTTTGTCTACTCAAAGAGACACTAATCAAGATGCTACTGCTACTGCTACTGTTACACCTACGGCTTCTGTAGTATTAAATGAGTCTGATGACTTGCCTTTTTAAAATTTAGTTTTTTCAAGGGGAGGGGTTTTTATTTTTAATTATTTAAAAAAGTGCGTGTTTGTTTGAAACCTCTCCCTGATAAAAATATATTATGTCAGATAAAGAAATACAATTGACTGCTATCTTTGCAGAGATTGCATCAGCAGTTATAACTCTAGAAAAAAATAATCCTAACAATTATGAATTAGGTAAGTCTGTTAGAAAATTAATTAACAATAAATTAAAACTTAAAGAAGATGAAGTGGGAAGATTATAAAGCAAATGCAATGAGAACTTTTGCTCATAACAATTCTATCAATATAGATGATGAGTTGTTTAATAAGAAGATGAATGAACTACATTGCGTTATAGGAATAAGCACAGAAATTGCTGAGTTTATTCAAGCCATTGCAAACAATGATAAAGTAAATGCCTCTGAAGAAATAGGAGACATCTTATGGTATACAGCAAATTTAGAAAGACTGTCTGTTCCAACAGGTCTTAGTTTTCCTTACGATGAGAAAGGTATTACTGTATTTGCAGATGAGTTTCTAGTGTCTGTTCAAAATTTACTTGACACTTATAAGAAAGGAGTATACTATGGTTCTGATATAGACTATGAAGCAGTATTGTTTTACATTGAAGAGATTAAAAAGACTTGTGTTGGTATGCTTGTTATGAATGAGATTAATCCTGAAGATGTAATGGAGACTAACATTAATAAGCTAGCTATAAGATATCCTGATAAGTTTACAAGAGAGGATGCAGAACAAAGAGATCTATTTGCAGAACGTAAAGTATTGGAAGATGGCAACTCCAATATTTGAATCTAAGAATGACTTAAATAATGAGAAAGATGTAGCACTAAGACTAGCTAGCAGGAGAAATCTTCAGCTAGTTAAGCTACGTTTAGATGGACTAGATTATATGTTAACAGATGTTAATGGTAAAGGTGTTTGCTTTCTTGAAATCAAATGCTTTAACTCTAATCATAATTCATTTAATACATTGCCCCTGAACTTATTGAAGTACGAAAAACTTAAGATTCATGAGAGACTTTTGCCTACGTTCTTCGTAATAAAGTTTGCAGATGATGTAATAACTTACATAGACTCTAAAGAAATAGATGGATATTTAAAAGAGATGAAAAGAAAAGTAGTAAGACCAAATGCAGCTTATGATGTTGAAGTATGCATATTTATAAATAAAAATAAATTCACTAAACTATGAAAGTAGTAGCTTTAAAAAACATGGATGATGCCATACTTGGTATAGATGCAATATCCGACAGATTAATTTATTCAGTAGAAACACTTCAAGATCTTTTAGTAAGAGACTTTAATATGACAGTTGGCGATGCTGTTGATCATATTTCCAATACACTTATAGTCCCTCCTGATGAGATGGAAGAAGACGAACTAGACTTGTACCCTATATTTTCTTTTCCTTTCAATACAACGGATGAAAAGCAGCCCCTTAAAGAAAGAAATATTGAATTAAGAAACTATTCTATTTCAGATATAAAAGAAGCTTTCTTTAAAGTCTTCTGTGAATACGAAACAAGCAAAGAGAATCAAATTTTATACAGCTCTGTAGCGTTAGATGCTTACAAAATTATACACAGGAACTATGTAAACTCTATAAAAAGTAAAGTAACTGAGATTCTTAAAGACAATCCTAATCATACGGATCTCTCTCTTGATTTAATTAATCTTATTAATAAATTAGACTAACATGGTATCTAGTTCACAGCTACCTTTTCCTGAAGAAGAAGTAAGAGGTAGGCGTAGTATATCTTTATCTACATGGAAAGTTAGGGAGGATGTAACTCGTAAAGGTTCACGTAGAAAATCATATAACAAAAAAGTTATTACTAACGTAGTAGTAATTGGTAACGACAAAAGAAAGATTTCAAAAAATAGTATATTTGTTTCTAAGGTTTATCAAAGGTTCTTTGGTAAAGACAAATGGAAATCTAAATTCGAAAAAAATTGTTTAGAAATTATTGATATTACATTTGACTCTTATCATGGAGAGTCTGTAGCACCTGAAGGAGATACTGTATTATTGTGAGTTGGGCAAAAAAAAATAACAAACCTGTTAAGCATAAGTATAATGCACAAAAGACTGTAGTAGATGGGATTACATTTGATTCTAAACTAGAGTCTTTTATGTATGGAAGGCTTAAGCAATTGAGTATTCCTTTTGACTTCCAATTTGAAGTAGAACTACAGCCTGCGTTTAGAGAGCCTAAAGGTACAGCCGTAAGAAGAATGTACATGAAAATAGATTTTGTTATCAGAGTAAATGGTGTAGCTTATTTTGTTGACACTAAAGGATTTGCTACCCCTGATGCTAAGCTTAAGTATAAGATGCTTAAGTATATTATATTTAAGTCAGGAAGAAATGATGTAGTCCTATTCTGTAAAAATCAAAAAGAAGTAAATAGTTTTTGTAACAACATACTAAATGAATATGAAAAAGACACATGAAAAAGACAAGCCAAATGAATTCATATTGTTTCCAAACAATAACTATAAAGAAGGTGGATCACTTCCTAAATGGATAGGTAAGATAATGCTTGAAGATGGAATTGTATTGAGAATGGCTGCTTGGGAAAACAAGCTAGCAGATGGAAGAATGTATTTAGGAGGAAAGGTTAATAAGTTTATGACTAAAGATCAGGTTAAGCAACAAGAATCTGAAAGTAAACAAGAAGAACCTGATATTGATTTACCTTTTTAAAACTATAAAATGAAAGATTTTTTAATTGGTGCTGTATATGGATTTGGATTAACTCTATATATAGCTTTAGTAACTATATTTTTAATTATAATTAAATAACAATGACTGAGAGATTCCCTTGTGATGATGAACACAAACCAAAAAAAACATTAGTTGAAAAGATGAATGAAAAGTATGAGAAACTTTTTGGTAAGCTTTGTGACTGCGAAGTTTACGAAGCTTTTTGTAGATGTGATAATCAAAATAAATTTAAATATGAAGACAGAGAGAGAAATTAGAGATCATTACGAAGATCAAATGGCTAAAGCAGATAACATGATGGAAGCTGCTATGATTAAAGGAGAGATGAACCTTAAAATTAAAAAACTAAAAGAAGGTCAAGAAGTTGTTTCTGAAAAACCAAGCGACTCTGACTATGAGTGCTTTGGATGTGGGGCTTAAAAGATTTAAAGAGGTTTATTAAATACAAAAGATGTATTCACTCTTGGAAATTTTTTGACTCAGGGTTTAAGCAATGCAAACTCTGTGGTAAGATAGAAAAAAGCAGGTAGATACACCTGCTTTTTTAATTTCGTATACGCCTTGTTATGGCTTTTATTTTAATTTCATATATGCTAGTATAGATACAATTGAAGAAGCACAAGCGTGTCCAAATAAAATACCTATATCTGCAAAAGAAGATACTGTATTACCTAATATAAAATACATAACAGCACCCATCCAAAAACCTAAACATAGAGGACAATGGAAAAGTTCTTTAAAGAATAGCGTTATATTTTCTTTAGTCGTACCCTTTTCACTTCCTTCACTAATACTATTCTCTCTTTGTTCTGAACTTAAAAGAAATAATTTTCTAAATGGCTCAAACAATGTAGAACCTGTAACAATTATTGTAGCACCTGCTGATGCAATAAGATGAATTAATAACATTTCCATTTCCATTTCCATTTTAGATTTACTTTTTAGATTTTACAGACCACACCAAAGCTGCTATAGCCATCCCTAAACCAATGATCTCTTCAGTAAAGCTTTCATCTATTACACCTTTTGTAACTAAAGCTCCTGCTGCTACAGTTAGACCATGCCTAACCATTCCAAATATTCTTTCCTTTTTCTTGTAATTTTTTTCTCTTAACATAACACAAATTTAATCTTCATAATCATTACCTTTCTTAGGGTAGTCTTCTAACATCATTTCCATCCCCTTCATAGATGCTTCATAAAGCTCATCTAAGATACTAATAGCTTCAGAACTATCCTCAACTACTATCTTATGTTCTCCAATATATCTTGTGCCTTCGTAGTCACCATCACCTTTCTTGCACTTATCCATTGATATAATATACCCACCTTCAGCAGGCATCATCTTAATATTCTTTATTATATTCATAATTAATTATTTAAAGTTAACATTTTTTTTAATTGAGAGACAGATTCTATTACAGTTATTGATTCACCTGTACTAAAATGTATTACAGATCCATCATCATCTCCATTTTTATTTAAGAAAGGTCTGTATTTAAGAATATAAGATGCATTAATCGTTAAATGATTATTCCTATTTCTTTTTTTATCTAGTATTGATACTCCTATAAACATAACTTAAAACAAAGGAGAGAACCCAACTCTCCTTTATTTAAACAAACAATAAACAATAATCACTAACTATCTTGATTATCTTTTTCAGTCTTAGGTTTGACTGTTTTCTTTTTTTTCCCACACATACACATATCTACCACTTTACTTTATCTGCCCAATAAGCTGCTGACAACCTACCTTTCTTAATGTTCTTTGCGTGCCTTGCTTTAAAAGATTTTCTACGAGCTTTTTCTTTTGGTGTCTTAGGGCTTTTCCCTGCACCACTAACACCTTGCTGTCCAAATCTAATTGTTTTAATCTTGTCTCCAACTTTAGCCACAACTACATGAGACTTAGTAGGATGACTAGGAGTTCTCTTTGGTTTATTAAAACCACTTAACTTTAACTTCTTTAATATTGATCTCCCTCTTTCTGACATACCTGTTATTTTATTTTTAAACCTTTGGAGCTTCCAAAGAAAAAATTAACTATGGTATTTCTTTCATTAATTAAAGCTCCTGTTATAGTACCAATTACTCCTGTAATAACAGCAGCTACTTGACCTTCTACGTATACGACAACTGCAACCTGAATGGCTACCATTAATAACAAAATCCATAAATTTTCTTTTATTATTTTCATAGCAATAATATCTGCAGTTTCATTATCTGTATTTGCATACATACTTCTAGCTGATTCTATATCTTTATAATAAGAATCTAACTCTTTTAAATACGTATGTCTTTCTTCTATAAGTTCGTCAGCAACTTTAAACTCTCCTTTATCATTAGCAATACCAATAGCCCTGTCCACTAAATTATTTATTGGTGAAAAAGCAGGGACAGCAGTTGCAATAATATCGGTAGCACCATCAATTACTTCAGGTGCTACCGATGAAATTAAACTAAATAACTTTGAGTCTTTAAATAATTTCTTATTTCTTTTTCCCTTTATCATCTTTCACCTTCTTAGGTCTGCCTCTTTTAACAGGAGCGTTTACTTTAGCTATCTTTTTAAGTTTAGCTTTTTCAACTTTAGGCTTTTCAGCTTTAGGTCTTACAAGCATACCCTCAAAGAAAAGAAGATACTTATTATTTCTATATATAAGTGCTTGTTTTCTATTTGTTCCTTTTCTAAGTATAGAAACATGAACCCAATCAGGCTGCTCTTTATCTCCCTTCTCCCAAATCAATTGATCAAATTCCAAGTTGTCAAAGATGTGAAAAAATATTTCTGCATTTGTTGACTTAATTCCATCTAAATCAATTGCAGCTCCATGGCGATGCTGTGATCTTGATGATCCACCTATGGCTCTATTAACTTCTATAGACCTAAAGAAACTATTAACCTTAATAGGTTTGTCTCCCAACGCTTTTCTCAAAGGTTCAAATAATTCTTCAGCAAGATATTGCATATTACCAAACTGATTATCATTAGGTGTATTGTCAATATCTACAGAAGTTCTAACTCCTTCAGCATATGATATATGTTTTGATATTCTTTTAGCCATACTATTTATTTTTGCTAGACTTAGCAGGCACTCTATTATCATCTTCAACTAGATGTTCAAATACCAAATAGATATTATCAACACCTTTCATTTTAGATGTTCCCTTCTCTAAGTCTTTTAATAAAATCTTAGTTAAATCTACGTCAATGTCCATAGATAAAATATCACCATACTCTTTTATGAATACAGCCATTTTAGTTTCTTCTACAGTCTTGACTCCATCTTTATCACTCCCATGTTTTTCAACTAACTTAAGCCTAGCTTCTTCAATAAGCTTGTCTTTCTCTGTTAATTCTTTTTTATTAGCTGCTAGAGTAAACCATACTCTAGGAGTAAAATTAGAATCTGCTTTACTTAATTCAGTTAAAGCACTTAATAAACCTTTTACATTGTCATTCGTCATTTTCATATTCGTCATTGTTTTATTTACGTTTTGATTTTTCATATAATTCTACTGCATCTTTCCACTTACAATATATAGTTAATCCTCCAATAACAACAGCCATAGTAAGACCTGTTACTCTTAGTCCAATCTCTAATACTTCTAACATGGATAAGCTTGTTCCTAATAATGTAGGGAATAATCCTTTAACAATAGGCTGATCGCTTAGTTGTTGCAAAGAGTCTTTAATTAAATTTGCCATAGCTTTTTGTAGTTTACCCATAATGATACGGATTTAACAAAGGTAATATTTATGTTTATGTTACGCAACAATTTATTATTTGTTTTTATTACGCACAAATTACTTGTTTCTTTTTTTATCAATAGCCTTTTCTAGCTTGTTTATATGTATACGGTTATAATTTACATCGGTTTTTATAACTTCAATATTATACTTTTTATGTATCTCTTGTAGAGCTTTAACTTTTTCGTTTAATGACTCTACCTCGTATTTGTTATGATACCATACCCCAAGTAAAGATCCTAGAAATACACATATCTTAACCACAATAGCTAAACTTATCTTTTGATCTGCAATACTCATTATTATTCAGTTATAGATCCTTTATAATAAACACCTTCAAGAGTAGATCTTATCATAGAATTTTCTCCAAAATAAGATTTAATAATATTATCTAACGTCTCTTTAGATTCAGTTACATTATCATAAATAAAATCCATGTAGCTTATATCACCCTCTGTAGTTCCATACTTTGTATGAACTTCATCACCAACAATTTCTAAATCTGCTATAATTTTTTTAAAATCAATCATAATTATTTTTGTTTATTCGGTAAGATCTACATCAACAATTAATTTTTTTTCTGACTCTGTTAAAACTTCCATAATAAGTGAATGTCTTGGCTCACGCTCATCAATAGGTAAGCACGATTTACTTTCATGCAAAAAAGCAGTATCAAAATCTGCCCACTTATCTGCAGAATATTTAAAATCATTAATGCCATTTCTAGATACAAGATGTAAATGAATTTTCTCCTGCAATAAATTAAATCCTCCGTTATTGTCTTCTGTAAATAATATTGCTTTCATATTAGTAAGTTTGATATTTAGTATTTAACCAATCAGACATAGTTCCTACCTCTGTAGAGCTATGTGCAGAATAGTAAATCAATGCATTTCCATAGTGTACTATGTGTGTAGCATTTGCAAATATTCTATCAAAATCAGTAAACTGTCTTCCAAAGTAAATGCTATATGTATCTTCTAATGAATTATTAATATACATTTTTACTTCCTGTGCAGTTCTATCAAAAGTATATGCAACAATTTCAACATCTGTTGTTGCTGTATAATCTAAAACAGCAGCAGTACCACCTGTTTTACTTCTAAATAAGTGTGAAGTTCCATTAAAATATAATGCAGGGTAAGCAGATGAATTAGTACCTCTTAAAATATAAGATGTATTACTTGTATTAGTTCTTTTGTATACTAAGTAAATAGTGAAATCATCAGTAGTACCTCTAGTTATATTTGTAGTAAAGTTTAAAGCATCATTTTGTGCTTGGAAGGAAGCATTACCATTACCAAGAATTGAAGTTTTATATAATGGCTGTAATGATGCAGTAGTTTGATTTAATGTATTTTCATTACCACTTAGATCATCAACCTGCCTTACATTATCTCCATCAACTGCTACTGTACCACTTGCATCTGAATAAACACCTGAATCAGGATTAATATACAATTGTAAATTTGATGTAATTGGAGGCATTTCATAATCTAATATTCTTAGATGTGCTCTAAAGTTATTTATATCTCCTTTTGTAGATGATCCTGAAGAAGTAATTCCTGTTGGAACATTATTATCATTCTCATACCATACTCCTGTGCTAGATCCTGATCCATCATTAGTGTACCTAAACCTAGCGTAGTCAAAAGAATATCCACAACCTGATGAATATGCACTACAATTGCCTGAACCATTTTGTTTTTTAGATATAGATATAACTAGATTACTTGTTCCATCATAGCAAAAGTTAGTATCAAGCTCAATTGAATTCCAACCTGATGTATTTTCTAAAGATAAACTTCCATCATATACTGTTGCTTCGTCTGATATACCTGTTACACCTACAATCTCTTGATCAGGAAATGTTCCTACAAAATTTGCTGTACTATGAGAAGTACCTGTACAATGAGCGAACTTTATTACAACCTCACTATAAGTCCATGGAATAGAATCACTTAAAGCATTATAAAACTGTATTCCTGTTATCTGCCTTGTACCTCCCATCTCTGCAGAAGTATATATCTGTTGAGTATGACTATTTATATAGTAATTACTTAACGCAACATTACTGTCACTATTAGTCCCTGAAGATAAAATAGAAGTGGTAGAATTAGTGACATCAATACAGCCACTACCACCACCTGTGTCAACTTTTCTCATAAATCCAAATGGTATAATCATATCTTAGTGTATTACTCCTGAATAAATTGCATCAAAGATTGAGCCGTTTCTAATTAATGTAACATAGTGTTTTTTATTTGCTCCGCCTGTAGAGAAATCAGGAACACCTGCATCTCCCCAATTAAATTGGTTACCCCATGCATTTACGTTTCTGCTACCTGTTCCATCTTGTACAAAACATATAGCATATACAGCACCATCTTTAGCGTTTGTAGGGTTTGCTACTCCTGTAGTTGCTGATGTCATAGTCCATTGCTGTACGTTACCATCATCCATATCAAACGAAGCAGATGAACCTGAACCTGCATTATGCATTCCACTATTGTTATATATTTGACCATCAAGCTTTATGTTTTTAGTAGTATAAATTTCTCCACTAAATTTGTTTTGATCTGTACTTGTCTGTAATATTCCGTATTGATCAGTAACAGTAGCTCCACTCCCAATATCTGTATCCCCTATAAAGATTTGTGCTGATCTAGTTACAGAAACTCCTGCTGCTAATTTTATTTGCCTTGCAGAGATATTATAAACATTCTCTGCATCATAGTTTACTTTTACATAACCTCTATATGAATTAATAACTTCTTCACTTACTGAATAAAAGCCTCCAACATTAGATGATATTGCAGTTGTTGTAGTACCTGATCCCATTGCTGCTGTTGGAACTACTGAAGTCTTTAAAGTTGCAAACTCATTACCTGATGTAGGAGTACCATATGTAGCATTTAAAAGAAAAGCTTGAGAAGTAATGGTTGCTGCACTATAAGTTTTACTTGCTTGCAGCCCCATTGATGTTTCTTCAAGTATACTCTCGTCTAGTGTATCGGTAGTTGAGTTCCATTTAGTTAAAGATCCATCAGTATAACTTCCTACTTTAGCATATCCTGAAATAGCAGACCACTCAGCATTACCTGCTGCATCTGTTGATTTTAAAAATTGACCTGCTGTTCCTGCTGTATGATTAAGCTGAATCTGACCACCAAAGTAGTTCTTATCGTCTGTACCTTCTTGATAGATACCGTATTGAGTATGACTGCCTGATGGAACAATTGCACTAGGATCTATTTGTATTGCCGCATAAGTCCCATTATTAGCTAGTCCTCCTGATCCTGAAAATATAGGTTGTGTAGTTTGTATCCCATAAACCTTATCAGGTGTTCCTCCAATATTTTGTTTAAATACTCCACCACCAACTATTCCTCCACTTACATTACTACCTGAATATGGATGTGCCATAATACCATAGGTATTACGAATAGTTGATCCTCCTGTAGATGGATCACTTTTAGCATGAAAATATCCACCTATTGGATTTATAACTTCATCTTCAATTACAGCAGTACCAACAACACCCATTGCAGATGATCCAACACCTTCACTAACCGTATCTCCTACAGAACCTCTAATTCCTATAGAACCTAGTTGAGCACCTGCATCAGCATTAGCATCTATACCATAGTCAAATAAGTGATTTGCAGTTGCATTATCATTTTTTACATAAAGTCCTTTCTCTGTAGTTCCATTTATATTAACTGTTGTATTTGCTACACGAGCACCATCTACAGCTACACCACCTGTAAAAAGATGTTGACCATTTTCATCAATTTTGTATCTTTCTGTAGGTGTCGTTTCTCCAATAGCATTAGTATCAATAGTATAATAACATCCTTGTGCAGTTGAACTAAATGTTTCTGCAGCTCTAACTTCTATCAACGCACAAGTAGATACACCACCTACAGAATCAATAGAACCTATTATTCTATGTGCAGATATTAAATCCCCATTTATTAAAGCTGAATGTGAAGCTATTGTACCTCTATACTTTGTACTTACAATTTCAGAACCAACAGCAGCAGTACCATAAGTGCTAAGAAGCAAGTTAGAATCATTTCCTTGTCTTACATTCTTAATATAATTATTGTGAATCTCAGTATAATCACTATCACTACTTGATACAGTTATCTTTGTACCATCCCAAGTAAAGTTAGTGTCACCTGTAGTTATTTCATCAGCATCTAATACAATTTTTGATGGCTCTGCAGCTTGTTGTACATTTATATTAAATGTACTTACCGAAGTAAATCCTACATAACCTCTTCTTGTGCCATCAGAATTATTCCAATTCATGTAATTACTACCACTTGTGTCCTGTCCAACAGTATTTACAAGAGCAACTTTACCATCTGAAGAACTTTCTACATTAAGTGAACCTTCAATTACAGCACTACCACCTACAGTTAATTTTTTAGTGGCAACAGGTGCTGTTCCTATACCTACATTTGTTCCATCATCTTGTATTATACTTTTATCTAATGTATTAGTAGTAGCATTCCATCTTGAAACATAACCACTTTGATAACTTCCTACTTTAGCATAAGTTCCTAAATCAGTTATTTGAGACTCTGTAATACTCAAAGCACCTTCGTGTTGAGTTACAGAAGATTCTGTTATGTTTGCATTAGGAACATTTGCCCAAGTTACTGCTGAAGTTAAATCATTAGTCTCTGTAAATGATGTTAAGTAACCTGCTAAACTATGATCTCCCCAAGAATAAGCTGTATCCCATTGACCAACTTTAGTATCGGTAATAGTATTAGAACCCATGTCTATAAAATTACCATTAGCATCTAAAGTGCCACCTAGCTGTGGAGTAGTATCCTCAACTATATTGTCTATACCTGTAGAAGGTAGTGTTTCCCATGTAGCATTACCATCTGCATCAGATGTAAGAACTTTGCCTACGCCTAATGGAGAAGCACTACTATTTGTATATGTATATTTTAATTGTTCAGCATATGTTAAAACACCTGATGCATCTATATCAGCAATAACACCTGATGCATTCTCTATTTTTAATACTGTATCACTTGCAGCAGATATATGTAGTTTTGCATCTATTGTTGCAGGACTTCCTATTCCTATTCTAGAACCTGTGTTTTGTAAGAATGAATCATTAACCCAAGAAGTTCCATTATATTTAAGAGTATCGTAATCAGAAGCAGAAGCTACACTAACGTCTACCATATTATCAAGCTCTGTTACAGAACCTGTAATAGTAATATCTATCTCTCCACTTCCTCCATCAGCAGCAGTAACACCATTACCAATGAATCTAAAAGATTTAAAATCACCTAATACAGTATTTTCATCTTTTATACTTACAGTTGGATCAGCAAATACTACACTACCAAGAGTATCATTTACCTTTAAAAACTTATTAGTATTATCAATACCATCATAAAGTCTTAAAGTATAATTGTTTGCACCTCCTGTAGCTACAAAGCTACCTGCTATATTATCTGCTGTGTTTGTTGCAGTTGCATCAGCTTTTATAACTTCTAAATCTGATGTTCTAGTTCCTTGAACTCCTGCAGTAATAAACGAATCTACTCTTTCATCATCACTATAAAATATAAACGGAGCATTAGGTCTTTCTAAATAATTGTATCCAATTCCTGTACTACTTATTCTTAATGCGTATGCTGAAGAACCTATAGCAGGAGTTCCTGCTGTACCTGCTGTTCCATCATCTGAATAAGATAATCCACTTGCAGTTGCTATAAAATATTCTGTATAAGTTCCTGATACTGTTCCTTTATAAACTCTATATGCTGTTGCATTAGGAATAGGTGTAATGCTAATATCTGCAATATTACTTCCAATCCCATCAATAACAATAGATGTTTCATCAGAAACCATTGACTCTCCTCCATCATCTGCTATATAAGATACAGCATAATAGTACGTATCTGCTGATAAAGTTGATGTTCCTAAAGAACCTGAAACTGAAGGAGCTGCAGGAGTTGGTGCTTCAATAGCAATTACCCCTGATGTGCCAATTTGTAATGCTTCATTAGTAATACCTTCTGATGCTATAGACAATGAACTTGCAAAGCTTTTAACAAAAGATGATACAACCCAAGAAGAACTACTATATCTTAATGTATCTCCTGAAGTACCTGAAGGTAATGCAGAAGATGAAAAGTCTTCATTAACCCATTCATCAGAAGCTAAGTCATATACTAGTACCTGATTATCTTGTAATGAAGATATATTTACTTTATTGTTAAGAGAACTAACTCTACCTTTTACATCAACAGAAAAAGATCCAAGACCTAAGTCTAATGATCCTGCTGTAGTATGGTCTTCTAGTTTAGAACCTGTTACATTCCCATCAGTAATATGCCTTGTTAATATAATATCATCTATAAATCTAGTTCCATCTATATTATAAATGTTTCTAATGTCTTGAGTGGCAGTAACATTAGATGCATCTGTTGTTAACTTATATAACTTTACACCTGATGCACTTGGCTCAACTGAACCTACTGCTACAGAAGTAACTATGTATTGTCCTGAATCTACATTATAATAAACATAGTTATCACTACTTGCCTGTAAGGTTATAACCTCATCAGCCACTTTTTTATACTTACCACTAGATACATACTCACTATATCCGCTATTACTTTCTACTATACTTCCTGTTAACCCTGTAGTATAAGACCAATCTCCACCGTAGTAAACTAAATCTTTTATACCTTCTGTTCCCCAAGTTGTAGTACCAAGACCTGCTCCAAACCCAAAATCAATACCTTGTACTGAATCTATCTCTGTCGCATTAGAACAGATTTTAGCCATCATACCATCTATTAGATCCTTTAGTGTGCTAGACGTAGTATAAGTCCCTACACAGTTGCTATAAGCCCCTTGTGAGACAATATCTACTGTATTTAAATTACTAATAGTTGTCTGAATAGACGTTATAGTTGTAGAATCAGCACAAATTTTATTAGTTACAGCTAAAAGAATATCATTTAAATCTCCTGAAGCAGTAATACAAGTCGCAAGCGTTCCGTTAAATTGAACATTTGAAGACAATGAATTAGAACTTGTTCCTATTACATTATCTATTTCTCTAACAACATCGTTTAAAGAACTTGTTCCAACTACAATGTTAGTTATATTTGTTAAAGTATCTCCATCGTAAAGTTTTATATCAGAACTTCTGAAATTTGATGAGGTACTTCCTGCTTGATTTATTGGGTTACAATTTTCCATTATTTAGTTTTTTAGCTACTGTAAAGTTGATTGTTACAAGGTAAACTATTGTTTAATCCTTTAAATACTTTTTGTGTTAAACAAGATAATTGACTAGCATTCAAAGTAGTAGCATCTGTACTATTATACATATCTATAATAAGATATCTAGATAGAACATTATCCCAATCATTACATTTCCCAATACCAAATACATCAGACAACACTACGTCTGTCAAATCTTCTGCAATTAATTTTTTTATTTTCCTTTCATCTACATCTGTCAATACAGATACATTATAAGGATCTAATACGTGATCTATTATTCTTGACATTAACAACAAATTTTATTGGCTGCGTTAGTTAGTATTTCTGCTTTGCTAAAATCTGAAGCTTGTGAAGCATAAGAGATACCATCTAGTACCATTCTAAGCTTTGTAGCTTGTAAGAAATCTTTATTCTCACATAGATTGTTATCATTGCAAGCATCATCTACTATAACGCAATTCGCCTTATGAACTAATTCTTCGTAACACTTATGTAGCTTTCTACAGGTTAATGTAAATTTAGCTTCTGTTTTATATTTAGCACTAAGGTCTTCATCGGAAACTACTTCCCATTTTGTTGTGTCTGTTATTTGACCTGTTACAGTCTCTTTGTTTCTATATACTTTTCCTAAATAAAATACGTGCTTTTCATTACCTGAAGTATATACATACTCTACGGTATCATCATATGCAGGTATAGTAATTAATGTGGCAGTAAAAACTCCATCACCATCTTCTTCTGTTAATGTTTTAGTTACCGTATGATTCCCACTATTAGCTGTACTCCATACTACATCACCATCATTATATAAAGAACTTCTGCCATCCCAAGAATAATCAGTTCCATTTGGACTTTTTAATATTATCTTTCTATATGAGTCGTTTTGAAAATGTCCTGCTAATATATGACCATCTTCTGTTGATGATGAATAATTAGATTTATCTTGAATAGTAACAATTGAACATTCTGTATCTAATGTTACTGAAATACTATCAGTAGATGTGTTATATAGTGATGCTAAAAATATTGACATAATAATTCTTTTTTACAAATATAAATATTTCTTTCTTTTTTTCTTTATTTGTTTGTATTGCATATTGCAATGCACCTGATATGCAAGTGCATTGCAATTGATATTTTACTATTCTCCTAATAGCATTTTTCTTAATTCTTTAATTAACTCTTCCTCTTTGTTTTTATTATCTAAGTCAGTAGTAAATTTTTTATTATTTTTTATGCTATCAATATTTTGCTTTACATTCTCTGTTAAATTCGGTATATATTCAGGAGCATATAATCCTTCTTTTATTTGAGAAACTGTTGGTTTACTTGCTCCTTTTCTTTTTCTAAGAATATCTTTAAACAATTCTTCGTCTTCCTTTAATACGTCAAGTACCCCTTGTTGAGTTTCAGTTCCTACTAAAAATGCTTGAAATTGATTTTCCATAAGATTTTTATAGGCAAGATATACTAATGGATTAGTTGAAGCTAAAGAGTTTTTATCTTTCTTTAAGTCTAATAGCTCTTTCTCTTTTTCTCTTATGTATTCTCTTTGTGCTCTTTTTATTACAGACTTAACAGGAATTGAATTTTCTCTAGCAACTCTTAAAAAGTCTGCAAACCTGTGTGGATCTTTATCTTCAAATGATTCTTTAAATCCTTTTATTACTTCAAACTCATTAGTTCCATTTTTAATTGGAGCAAAGAATGTTATAGCTCTATTTGTCCATGTTTCAGTAGGAGTATACTTTGGTTGAAATGCAGACCTTATTTGATTTTGTAAAAAGAAAGGAGTTGTACTTAACCCAAGTTCAGATATAATTCTTATTGCCTGATTACCAACATTATCATCTTGTAAGTCATACAAATCATATCCTGAAGGAGACATACCAAATAAAACTCTACTTACTGCTTGAGGTAAAGGAGAACTTTTGCTAAGTAATCTTCCTAAAGGATTAAATATTAGTTCAGGCAATTCTTTCATTTGCTTTCCTAAGTGAACATAATCTGCTTTACCATCTTCAGGATTAACTCCTATAAATATTCCTAAACTATTTCTTCCTGTTAATAAATCAGGATCGTTTTTCCACATAGGTCTACCTGTCATTAACTTACCATAGAAGCTTAGTTTTTCAAACTCTTTTTGTTCTTCTTCATCTTTTTCTCCGAACCAAGCAGTAGTTGCCATGTTAATTAAGTTCATAAACATATATTGTTTTAAGGCAACACTAGCCCAAAATCTATATCCTGCTTTTCTTACAAACTTATTAGCAAATTCATTATTTGATCCTACATCAATTCCTAATCTTTTAACATAGTCTCTAGCATTTCCACTTGGATCTAATGTTTGGAATATTTTTGCTTCAGAAAATCCTGCAAATGGAGCTAATGCTTGCTTAGCAGTAGAAACAGTCCAATCAGGAGATAGTAAAACTAAAGATGCTAGTCTTAAAGTCTTTGGATTAACTGAAAGTAATTGCCAATTCTGCCCACCAAAAGTATTATCAACGTGTTTAGCAATTGCCCTACCTACAGCTTCTAAATCTGTTTTGTATTGGTTTACTGTTATCTTATCACTATCTAGTTTTTTACTTAAGTTTAATTCTGCATCAGCATATAATGCTTGGAATGCAACTAACTTATAGTTGTTATGCATATAGTCCCATAAGAAATCATCCCATCTATTAGTAATTTTTCTAACTCCTTTATCTTTTCTAAATGGATTTAAATTTGTTTTAAACGAACTATCCCAAGTATATTCTAGTTCATCAAGAAGAGTTTCGTGAAGTTCTAAATGCTGATCAGGAGCAGACTTAACTTGTAGTCCATGTTTAATTGCTAACTCAGTATTTACAGATTCGCTTTCTTTAAATATTAAAAAGTCATCTGTTTTAAATCCTGTAAACAATTTAAGTAAGTTAGCTCCATATTTAATTCCTCTAGTAAAAGAGTCAGGTGTAGATAACAATGTTTCTGTTAGTGCTAAATGGTGAAAAGCAGACATTGTTAAGTTTATTTTTTTAGTAAAGTTATTCCATCTTTCTAAAGCTAAAAATACTTTTTGCTTATACTCTAACTTAATATCATTTAAAGGATTAAGTAGTTCTAAAGCAGAAATTTCGTTTACTGATCTACCTGTTTCTTCCAAATATTTTTGCTCCCAATTAAATGTTTTAACACCTACAATTCCTTGAATCTGTTGATATACTTTAGGATGAACATAAATATACTTAGATACCCATTGACCTTTTTCTTCTTCTTTAAATAGATCTTTTTGTTTTTTGGTTTTATACATATCAAAGATGTGTGCCCTAAATCTAGGGTTATCTATTTTTTTATATGAAGGTGGTATGTTTCTACTTCCTTCAGTATATGCTAATTTAGCACCACTTTGATTTCCATCTACAGTTAGTTCTAATAAAGAGTTTGTGAAGTTTTTATTTTCAATAAAGTTATTCGTTCCTTCACTATAAAGCTTCATTAATTTAGAGGCATCTAATGTAACAGGATCAAATCCCATTCCAATAGCTTCTTCATAGTTACCCCATTTATTACCTTTTGCATTTTGTGATAATGTATTATTAACAAACTTTTTAAAACTTTCTTGATTCTTATATTGTTCATCAAATTTTATGATCTTATAAAAATGAGGAAAGTAGCTTGCTGCTAAATCTACATTAGTAGAAAGCTGTTTGTTATTTTGCATATACTTACCAATAGCTTCTATTTCTGCTTTTACTAAAGGTTTAAATTTATTTATTGCATCAGTAGGGTTATCAATTAAATATTGAACTTCATTTCTAAATTTTTCGTTTTTATCTACTGTTCCTTTTTTAAAGTTAGTTTTTGATGGCACACTTTTAGATCCATCTAAAATAAATGTTAAAGCATTTCTTTCTGCTTCAGTCATTTCTTCTGACATTCCTCTAGCTAATTTTTCTAACCTACGTCTTCTAACTTCAATGTTTCCATATCTGCTATACATTAGTTTAGTTACTTCGTCTTTAGCTATTCTAAGAAGTCTCTTTTCAAAAACAGTTTTAGCACCACTATTTAGATTAAAAAACTTTGACCTAGAACCACTTGGCTCTGCTTCTGCTTTTAACATTCCTCTAATACCATTATAATTCGACATATCTTTTATGTCATTTAGTATTTCATTTAAAGCATAAGTTATGTGTTCATATTTTTGTAATTCTTCTTTAGAGTATTTACCTTCTTTTACTGCTTCTTGTATTTTTGCTTGTTGATTATACAAAGCAGTTAATGTTTGACTTAATGATAATTGTATATCTGCAATTGTTCCAATACTCTTATTATTTAAAATATCATTAATAACTTTTTGATATTGAATTTTAGAATCAGCTATTACATCAATGTACCCTGCCTTGCTTATTCTTTGAGCAGCAGGAACAATAACTTTATTAGTCAAGAAAGACATTGGTTTTATAAGACCTTTATAGATCTTAATTACTTTTTGTCTATTTATTTTTCCTTTTGCAACTTTATAAGCAGAGTTTGCAAGTGAATCTATAAGTTTTCCTAAACCTGATCCTACTTCTTCAAATAACAATCCTGTTTGATTTACTGCCTCAGAGTAAACATTAAATGGATTAGCAAAAAACTTAGTAAGACTTCCGTATTTTTTAATTATTGCATTTTTATAAAACGGAATATTTCTAGCAGCATTTATAGCATGACCATACACCCATTGAGAAGCACCTGTAAACCATTTAGCAGATCCTTTTAATCCTCCTATTTGTGTTGAAGATCTACCTTCACTTATACCTTCTTTCATGTTTTTAATACCTTTCTCAATATAAGAAGATCCTTGATCAGGGCTAATGTTTCCTAATGCTTTTTCTATAACTTCAGTTTGTTTTTGTAATTGAGCATCAGCAGTTTTAAAAGTTTTATTAAGAACTTTAATTAAATCTAATTTAGCTTTTTGAACAGCTTTATCTTCTACTTTAGCTAAAATTCTAGCAGAGTTTCTATTTCCTTTTGCTGCATTCCAATTGTCTTTAAATTCTCTAGAGTAATCTTTTTCTAGTTTAGCATGACTATTGATTCTATTTAAAATTGTTTTAACTGCTTCAACAAAGTCTCCTTCTATACCTTCTGTCCATGGATGATTAGCTTCTTTTAAAATTTTAGCAGCATCTATAGCAATACCAATATCAGTAGCAGATATCTCAGGAGCTTCTTCTTTTAATTTTTGAATCTCTTTTTCTAAAGCATCATTAGTCTTTTGTTCTTGCTTTTTAGTTTCTTCAACTTGTGTTTCTAATGCTTCAATTTTTTCAACTTGTTCTTTTTTTGCTGAAGCATCTGCTTGTAAAGCTTTTTTAGCACTTTCTAAAAACTTTCTAGTAGACTCATTAGTTTCGAATATTCCTTTTTCTTCTAATGATTCTATAAACTGTTCTTTGTCTTCGATCTTTTCTTCTATACCTAAGTAGTCTAATATAATAGACATTTGATCTATGTCTAGTTTTTGTTTCAGCTTTCTTAGATTAGTTTTTCTTTTTGCTTTATTAACCTGAGTTTCTTCACCGTTGTTTATAGTATTAGATTCAACACTAATTCCATTAACAATTTCATCTACATTTTCTATGTAATCAATTGCAGTATTAGAAGTAGGCTCAGTAGTTTGTTCAGGAATATTGTTAGATTCATTTTCCTGAACTTCTTCTAGCTGTTGAGTTTTCTTTTGTGTTTCTGTTTTTTTATTAGTTTCTACTTTAGTTGGTCTTTTACTAACAGAACCATCTTTATTTAAAAGTACAGTAACTGAATACTCATACTCATACTCTTGTCCTTTACCATCAGTATCAACACCTTTATATGTGTACTTAATAGAGGATTTACTTCTTTTTACAGAGGATGGTTCAGCATTTGGTGTAAACTTAAACTTCTTAAATCCTTCTGCCATTTTAGCTAAGAAATCTGTAGTCTGTTCTATATCTGTAGTCTCATCTGATGTTTCTTCAGTTGTTGTTTCTTCTGCAACAGTAGTTTCTTTAGGAGCAGTTGTTTCTTCTGCAACAGTTTCTTTAACTACTCCAAGTTTGCTTTTTGGAACTTTATAAGCTTTAGTCATTGCCCTTGCAGTAGGAATATTAACTACAACTCCATTATCTAAAGTTAGTCTTGTCCAATTTCTTTTATTAGTTTTTACTTCATTAACAGAAACTACAGTTCTAGTCTCGGCATTATTAAGTAAGTCGTCAGTAAGAGTAATTTCTTGCCCAACTAAATCTTGAATACTTTCAGTTTTAGCAGTAGTTTCTTTAGGAGCAGTAGGCTCTACCTTAGTTTCTGCTTTAGGCTGTGCTTTAGGTTTAGGAGCTGTTGGTTTAACGGCAAACTCACCTGCAACAGTTTCTTGTATTTCAGTTAAAGGAATATTACCTTCAGCAAATATATACTCAAAGTAACCATCTCCTTTTCCTTTTTTAATTTTTCTTGTAACAGTATATTCTTGTCCTTTTTTACCCTTAACTCTTTTCCCTGTTACTTTACCATCAGCAACATCCTCATCTAAAGTAATTACAGATCCAACATCAATATCTCCCATGTTTCTAGACTTAACTTGTTTTTCGCTAAGTCTAAAATCACCATTCTTAATTTTACTTTCTTTTCTTTTTGCTTGACTTAAGCTTTTTGCTTCTGCTTTTTTAGCATTAATTGATTCTTGAGTTTCAGAAATAATTTCTCTATCTCCTTTTTTAGTTACTTCATAGTTAGGATTAGCTTTTAGTATTTTACTTTTAGCCCCCATTAAAGCTTCTGTAATTGCTTTTTGTTCTTCTTTAGTAATAGATTCATTAAGATTGCTTTGCATACCTTGATTTATAAATCCATTTACTTTATCAAGATAATTTTGAAGAACTTCCTGAGACATATTTCCTGCCCCTAATGAATTGTTAAGTAACTTAAATGCTTTTCTTATATCAGAGAAAATAGTTTCTTTATTTCCTTTTCCTTTCTTAAGCTTCTTCTTTTCTTTTTTTAATCTAGATCTAACCTCTTTAACTTTATTTTCAAAAGACTCTGTAGCTTCAACATATGAATCAGTTTTTTCTTCTACAGTCTCTTCTATAGTTTCTTCTACTTCTTGTATCTCTTCTGCTGTTGGTTCTGTTTCTTCTGTTACTTCTACTTCAGCTTCTACAGTTGGTGCAGGAAGATTTGCTCTAGATATATCTATAGTCTTTTTAATCTTAGCAGCATCTTCTTCAAATAACTTATCTAATTCTCCTTCTATTTCATTTGTAAGATTTGATGCTTCTTCAAACTTTTCTTCTGCAATAAGATCATCTACAATTTTAGTTTTACCTTGAAGCTCTTCAAATGCAGCTTTCTTAATAGGCAATTGTTCTTGGAATGTAGCTTGTTCTTCTGCAGCATTTTTAGCTTCTGCAGCTTTATCAGCTTTTTTACTTTGCTCTCTGCTTAATCCTATTTTTTTAGATGCCTCTACTAACTGATCAATTGTAAAATCTCCTTTAGCTAGTTGATTAAATATAACAGTACCACCTACTTTACCATTAGATTTCTTTTTAAAACTTTCTTTAAGACCTAACAGGTTTTCTAATTCTGTAGCTTGTTCAATAGTAATATCATCTTTTGATAAACCTGTAAGTAGTCTAATTATATTTCTTTGAGCTTTTCTTTTTCTAATTGTAGCTTCTTTTCCTTTAGTTTTATTTTTTACATCTTCTAAAGCTAATTTAACAGAACTAAGATCTTTATTTTGAGAAGCAGTTAACTCCTCAGAAACAACTTCCCCTGCCTCTTCACTTTTCAAAGCTTCTGTAGGGGAGGAAGTCGCTTCATCGGTTACTTCTTTTTCTGCATCAACTTGTTCATCAGACTTACTTGTTGTTTCAGGTATTACTTCAGGAGATGTTTGTTCTTCTACAGGTGAATCTTCTATATCCTCAAATAAACTTAATTGAGTCTTTTCAGCTTTATCTATATCTACTTCTGTTTCCTGATAAGAATCAAACTTAGGTGCAGGTATTGATCCTTGTGATCCTAAATGACTCTTATAGTCAATTAAATATGATAATGTTTGTTCTATTTCTTTTCTTTCTTTTAATACTTCTTCTGAAGTTAAACTTCTTTGTACTCTTTGTTTTCTACCATTTCTTCCAAGAATAAACATAGACTCCTTGTAAGAATTATATAAGTATTCTATAGCAGCATCTAATGATATAGGATCAACAGGCTTACCATCTTTAGATCTACTTATTGCTCTAGTAATTGATGGCAACATATCTGCCATAATAGGAATCTTAGGTAAAGAAAACTTACTAACCCTGTTATTAATAGCCTTATCAACTTTTGCTATGTCTTCTTGAGTGTCTTCAATTACATCTTCTGCATTCTGTTTAGCATATCCTTCTTTTATTAACTCAGAACCTTTAATAGTAACTACAGCTACACCTTGTTTATTTGTAGCAATACTTACCGCATTGTCTCTTAGTATTTTTGGAATCAACTTTTCATCAGCGTAAGTAATTTTTACTTGATCTTCTGCATTAATGTATAACTCTCTTCTATCTGACTTAGATGTTATTTCTACTATCCCTGCCTCATCTTGAGATTTTAATTCTTCTTGTCTTTTAGATCTTACAATTTTAGTTTTACCTTCTTGACTTCCTTCTAAAAATTCAGCTAGTTCTGTTTCTTGTTCTTGACTTAAAGACTCTTTAGCTTGTTCAATTGCTTTATCTACATGAGCAGCTATCGCAGGATCTGTAATTTGATTTCTCATCAATATTGCAGACTTTATATGAAATAAACCTTCAAATGTACCTGCAAACGTAGCACTTATAATTGCTGTTACTGCTGCTTTCTTTTCTGCTTCAGTTGATGTTTGTCCAAATGTTTGATCAAATGCTCTATCTATATCGTCAAATCCATGTCTTTTAACTTGGTTTACAAATTCACCTGCATACTCTTGTGTGAATTCAGCAACTGTTTGTACTCCTGCTCTAGTACCTGATTTCAATAATGTATTTACTAGCTTACCATACTTTCCTGAAAACTTATTAGCAACATCTAAGTATTGCCATCCACCTTCAACAAATCCTTCACCAAATCCATGAGCAGCACCAACTGTACCTGATGGAGTTAAAGACCATTGTATAGATGTATTAATACCACTCTTACCTGCGGCATATAAAAACTCACCTGTCTTACCCCACTTGTATTTCATCATGTGCCTTACTAATCTTAAGGCTTTAACACTTCTTACAGATGCTGATGTTGCACCTGCTATTGGACTTCCTGCAACAGAAGTAAGTATAATCTCTGCCATGATTGGAATAGATGCTCCAATACCACCTGCAACCATTGTACTAATATCTTCTTCTGCAATTTCTTTTTGTTCAGGGGTTAAATTAACTCCTGCATTAGATAATTCAGTATATAGTGTTTTTGAGAAATCATCATCAGTTATTGTTTTATATCCAAGCTGTTCTACTAAAGAGTTAGTCATAGTATTTACAAATCCACCTACACCCTCTCTAACCTTATCATCGAATAAACCAATAGTAATACCTGCAGGATCTTCATTAGTTAACAATGCTCTATTTAATATGTCAAATCTTTTTCTTGATGCTTTGTAAGCATCAATTCTTTCATCAAATATTGCATTATCTTTAGATCCAACTCTAATACCAACCTCACGAAAAGCAAACTTATCCATGTCTGATGCTGATCTTGAAACAACCATGTTTTGTAAAACACCTACTTTTTGCTCCATATAATCTCCAAGAGTAATAGTTACATTTCTCTTTTCATTATATAGTCCTTCGTAGTATTTAACATTTGATAAAGCATCTAAGTATAGTGTAGATAAAACATCTGTATCCATCTTTCTATACTCTATTGCTTCTGCATTTATATCATCATTATACTTTTTAGTTTCATCAGATGCATCTTCAGCAAAAACAAACTTACCTGTCTTAACATCAAATAACTCTCTAGGATTATCCTTTAATTTTCTAGCTTCTGTTTGCTTCTTAGCTATTTGTATACTTATCTTTTGTTGCTCATTTTGATCTTCTGTAGTAGCTTGTTTTTTTCTTAAGGAATTTATTTCATTTTGTAGTTGATAAACTTTTTGTTCATCCTCAGAAAGTCTTTCTACACCATATGCAATCTCTTCAGATATTACTGCTTTTTTAATATTCTTAACAGCTTTTGCATTATTTGGATCATATATATTAATACCATTTTGTTTTGCAACTTGCTCTACTCTATTACTAACGTGATACTTTCTTGAAGCATTTTTTTCTGTCCCACTTTTATAGTTAGCAATTGCAAGTCTAGCTGATTGTTCGTCTATGTCTTTTCCAAGATTGTCTTCTATTTGATCAATAACTTCATCTACATCTTCATGATTCATCATGTTTACAAAGTAATCGCTTTTACCTTTTAAGACTTCATCTACATAACCTTTGTATACTTGCTGTTCTTTCTGCTTTAACTCTAATGATTGAGCTGCATCTATATATATAGGAGTAATTGGTTTTTCTATAGATGTTGATTCTGATTCAGCAATTTCAGGAATAAAATATTTATTGTTGTCTTGAATAATTTTTTCTAAATCTGAAGTGTTTGCTTCAGGAACAATTACAGGCTGATAATCATCTTCAGAATAATAATCTGATATTGCTTTTAATGCCTGATCTTTAGATATATTATCATCTAATGGAGTTTTACCTCCTGATATATTCATATATTCTAAAACATAATCGCTCTGCTTTCCTTTTTCTTTTCTAAGCTGTAGCTTTAAGTTTTCGTATTCTTTAGTTTTTGTATACTCTAAAGGGGCATTAGCCATCATTCCTACTATGCCATCATAATTAACATTCTCTTCAGTAAACTTTTTAGCTTTTGCTTTATTCAAATGTTGTTTAAGAAACTCTTCAGTATATCCATCTTTGTTCATAAGAGAGTCAGGATTTTCTCCTACAAGCTGAGTAAACTCAGACTTCCAATATGTTTCATGATCAGTAGGTTTAAGTTCTTTTCCAAACTTACCTAAACTTGCCCAATGATATATAGGATTTCCTTCTAGGTCTAAGTGTTCTTTATTTAACTCAGGCTTTACGCCTGCTTTCCACGCACCTCTGTAGTCGTAACCTTCTTGAGTTGGTTCTTCTCCATACTGTTTAACAAACTGTTCTTTCCATGCAGTTATTGCAGGATCAGAATTCCAAGACTGTTGAAACTGAGCTTCTTCTTCGTTATTTAATAAGGTAGTATTATCAGTTGATAAAAAATTATCATTGATTTCTTTTTCTATTCTTAAGGCATCTATACCTGCTTGTTTTTTCTTTGCAGTTAATTCCTCTTCATTTAATTTTCTTTCTCTATTAAACTGACCTCTTATAGGATTAGGATCATTTACATTTACTATTCCTGAATCACTAACTGTAGATGCTGTTTGAGTTGACATACTGTCTTCTATAGCGGTACTGTCTTGTATAGCAGTAGTATCTTGTATAGTAGAATCTACAGATCCACCTACAGGTTTCATCTCAGAAAGAGGAGATGCTGTTTGAAGATCGCTATAAAAATCTAAATATTTTTTAGAGCTATCTAATAAACTTTTTTCTTTATCTCTTTTTATTGCATCAAAGACTCTTAAGCTATATCTTCTTGATTTTAATTTTTCTTTAAATTCAGGGAAATCAACAGTTAATTCAATATCTTCTCTTTCTCCAAATCTATCAAAAATTCTTCTAGCTAAATCCTCATTCTGTATATTACTACCTAAAGACATATATTTTTTTGTTTAATTTTTTAATGAAGTTAATTATCTAAAATTTTTCAACATCTGATTCTAGTTCAGGTTCACCTGTTTCACCTTCTACAATTGGTTCACTAGAAAGGTTAGTCTTTTTCTCTGTAGCATCCATAGCCTTTAGTTGTGTATTTTGTTTAGAAACTAAAGCATCTAAAAACGATAAGCTTGATCCACCTTCTAATGGGTATTGCCAAGATATTGGTGCGTATAAAGAATTAGTATATGCAGTTTGTTCTTTAGTATTTTGGTTCAAAAATAATTGAACAAACTGTTTTTCCATTTGATCCATTCTATCTTCAGAAGAACCTTCTTTAACAGTTTTAGGAAGTTCTTGCTTAATAGGCTCTTTAACTACTCCGTATAAAATTGCTGTAGGTTTATATTTTGAATATTCTTTAGCAATATAACTCTCTCTTGTACTCTCATCTAGCTCCGTTGCTTTTTGAGATATTTCTACCATTATATCATCTGTTAATGTTTCTCCATTACTATTTACAAAAGCTATTGTTCGTTTATTTATTATAACTTTTTTATTACCTGATAATGTACTTTGACCATCTACTGTAAAGAATTTTGGACTAGTAACATCTTCTTCTCCACCATTTAAAGTTTTAAGAGTCATTAGATCTTTTTCATCCATAGAATTTGGATCTTTTTCATATTCTTCTTTTAACTTATTTGAATATTCTTGAGCAGTATATTTTTTACCATCGTACTCATATTTAATAAAATTATCAGAAAGGTTTACAGCATCGGCATCTTGAATTATACCTTTAGATGCAATAGGTGCTTCCCATGTACCATCAGAATTAGGAACTAAATTATCCATTTCTTTAAATACATTCTTTTTAATTTCACTTGAATAAGCTTTTCCATCATCTTGATAAACAATACTTCCTATAGATTTTTTAGTAGACTGATCTATTTGATCATATCCTATTCTAGCATTATTATAAACAGTACTGTCATCTTTTGTAGTCGAACTAGTAGAAGTAGGAGTTTCATAAGCTTCGTATTGCTTTATTATTGTGCTATTAGATGAAATAGATTCTCCTAATGCTGCAGCAACATATTCTATAGATTGTTCTAACATTGCTTTATCATCTTTACGATAAACATTGCTTGATTCAAGATAATTAGTTACTACCTTAACTATATCCTCTTTAGGATAATACTTTCTTATAAAGGATGTTAAAGCAACCTTTCCTTGATTTCCATTTAATTTAGTTTGTGTAATTAAATCTTTAAACTCTAATTTTGCATTATCAGGCAAGTCATCAAGAACAGGGCTTATAGTAGGTTTTAGTACCTTAATTGCATTATCTAATGCAACATTTCTACTTTCATATGCTTGAAGACCTGTTCTAATTTTGGTCATCATTTCTTTTGTATAACCATTTGCTGCTTCTTCTTGGAACTTTGTAGCTAAATTAAATACATCAGTAGGAATATCAGTATTCCCATCTTTTACTTGTTCTAATATTTCTTTTGCTTTTATTTCATACTTATTAAAAAATGCAAGTTCTTGTTTAATTTTTTCTACATCTGCAGCATATTGTTGTCCTACTGACGTACTCAAATCATTTACTTTATAGAAGTTCCATCCTGTTAATTCACCATACTTTTCAATTATATTTTTTCTTCTATTATCTATATGTGATTGAAATTGTTCAGGTGCTTTAAATTTTAATTTTTCAATTGCAGTTTTACTTGCTTTAGATCTTGCTTTAGCAGCTTTAGTCAACTGTGATGCTCTTTTCATTATTATGTTAGCAGGAGTTACTGCAGCAGGTGCAGCAAATATTGGCACATTACCAATAACTTTACCTGAATATGTTCCAACTCTAACAGGTTGATTTGTAATTAAATTCTGTTGACTAGCAGGAAGGATGCTTGAATCTTCAAATTGTTTATCAAAATCAGAAGATTCACTTCCTTTAATAGCAGCCATAATATTTCTTACTTGATCTATTTGATCATCACTTAAGTCTGCATTCATTAATTCATCCTCAGATGCATTAAGATTTCTAACTTCCTCTGCTGTTAATTCACTAGAAGCAGTATTGTTACCTGCTGCATTTGCTGCATCAGCGACTGCTTTAACTTGAAGTGAGTTTACTACTCCTTTATCTCCTAATGAAGAGTTTTCATCTTGATTAAACCCATCTAACTTACTTCCTATTGCCATTGTTTTATATTTTATTATACTCCTAAAAACTTAAGAGCAGTTTTTAACATTGCCATCTTATCTCCTGCACCATCTCCTCCTTTAGATTGCACTCCATATGAAAGAGCAGCTTGACTATTTTGGTTAAATCCTTTTTGTAACTGAGCAGCTTGAGCTTCTTCCTTAGTTTGTTTTAGAATTCCTAATTCTAATTTTCTATTACTTATTGTATCAGCTAATCCACTACTTAGCTTTCCTGCTTCAACACCTTTATCTCTTGTATTTGAACCTATTTTCCTTAGAACATCTCCTATAGCTGCAGTATTTTTAGCATTACCTCCAATAGCTACACCTACTTCACCTCCTGACATTCTAGCAGAACTTTGACTTTGTTGTTTTAAAATAGAATTTAATCTTTCCTGATCTGTTTTAGCTACTGCTCCTGTTTCAAAAGCTTTTTGTTGTCTTCTTAATCTAGCTAATTCTAGTCTTTGTTGCGGATCTTCTACAGGACTTTCTAATGAATCTGCTTTTCTTCTTTTATATGCAGCCATACCCCCTTGGACTAGTTCTGTTGTTCCTGATATTGCTGCTGCAATTGCTGCTGCTGATGCTAATGGCATAACTCTATATTTTTAACTGCGTTATTAAATTTTTCTTCCCTATTGTTTATCTTTAAAAATTCGACAACTTTTTTTATTTCTTTTTCAGGATCAGATATCATGTCTTCAAAATTAATGAAAATTGTCGAAATTTCTTTACACATCATATTTATGATTTCATAATTAATATCATACGCAAAAGATGGATCAACGGATTCATTAAGAGCTTTATATACTTCAGTTGTACTTTTAACAGCATCTTCTTTATTCCTAACCATTACAATCATTTTCGAAATTAAACTTATATCAAAAAGAGAAAGTGCAGCACCAAAAACTTTTAATGCCTTACCGTAATGTTCTTTTTTTATTTTTAATAAATCTTCTAGTTCTAATTCATAAAACCCTTTACGATTGTATTTTATTATATTAGAATGACCTTCTATAAAAGCAGGAGCAACCATAGGGATTCCTAACTCTTTTAAGGTCTGCATCATCATTGATGTTCCTGTTCTTGAACTTCCTGAAACAACTATCATATCATTAACTTAAAAGTTTATATTGTACTTGTACGTCTACTAATGTGAATTCTGTTTCATCAGAATGTTTTATTTCGTATAACAATACTCTTGATTGAACTCTATTTCCATTGTCATTTCTTCTAGGAATGTATTGTTCATAACCAAGATAATTTTTTAATTGTGATTTTAATATAACTCCTTTTATATCTCCTGATTCATATTGATCAAAAGATGTATAGAAGTTTATTTCATCAGGTTTATAGTCTGAGTTAACTCTAATTCTTAAAAACTCTTTATCATTAATCTGTTTAGGTGCTATTGATGTTAATACTTTTGCAACTACATCTTGTCCTGATATCTTAGTTCCTTCATTTAAAGTGTATGTATTACCGTTCTTCATGCCATATATACTGCTATCATCTTTAAGTATATACTTGTCGAAGTTATAACTAAAAGTTCCAACCCAAGACTGACTAAGTTCGCTATAAGCAAATGTGCAGCAGGTCTGTTCTCCTTCAACAGGAAAAGCACAATTAGATAATTTAAATATTGTTTCAGCCATAATTATTTATTTACTAAGCAGCACCACCGCCACCATCAACTTGTTCAACTACTAACGGCTCAATACATTTACAGCTTTTAGGAGTAATGGTTTCTTGATCTTGAGCATTATTATAACGAGCAGTTATACTTTCGCTTCCTTCAGCTACACAAATCTTAAAGTTTTTTGGCGTAAGGTTATTAAATGATTGTCCTCCAAATAATAAAGTTACTCCTGTATCATTTGTTGTTAAAATTAAAACATCACCTTCAGCTACTCCAATTGTGTCATTACTAAAATATGTTTGCCCATTAGTAAAACTAGAGTCTATTAAATCTATTCCCTTTGGTTGAGCATATAATGTTTCAGAAATTTTAGCTTGTTCATATTCTGATGAAGGACACTTTATGTTTAGCCAATACTCTTTATGCTTAGAATTATAAGTACCTGTTAATTTAGTTTCAAATCCATCTTCTATATTTTTTAATTCAGGATTTAATCTAGAATAATAATTTTGTCTACCTAAATCTAAAACAGTATCATTAAACAATTTATATACTGTGTCTTTGTTTGCCCAATAAATAGATGAGTCTGATTCTGCTGCAGTCCTCCACATTTCATCAGGCATTCCAATATTCTTTTTAATCCAAACTTGTTTTTGAACTCCTTGACTTTCTGTTCCAATAACAGCTAATTCAGATCCTGATACTTGAGACAATAATCTTTTATTTGTTACTAATAAACAGATTCCTGATTCTGTAAACGCATACAAGTTATTTCCTTTTTCCCCTTCAGTATCATATGCATATTTAATTTCACCTGTTTCATCAGATAAATCAAAAATATTTAATGCTCCAAAAGTTCTTAAATTAGGAGAGTCGCTAACATTAATAGGCTTAATATCTGACCAAATAATTCTAGTACAGAAATCTGTTTTAGCTTCAAATGCTGATGGCGTTGATGAATATGAATGAAATGTATTTTCAGCAGCGTAGTCTTGATTTACTACAGATCTATATCTAAAACCTCCATAGTTCCAATAAGTATCTTCTTCTCCTAGTTCATTGTAATATTCTTCAAATACATTTCTTTGCTCTCCAATAGATTCATTTTGCCATTTATATGGTCTAGCTCTATGATGTACTAATGGATAAAATTGATCTAATGCATTAGGAGAATCAGGATTCATGTACTGACTATGTAGCGGTGTTCTGCTTTGAGATATATACATAAGAAGCCATTGCCTTACTCTCATAGAGTTTATGTTTCCTATTGTAGCTACGTTTGAATTCTGAATTTCATTTGATCCCCCTGTGTTATTTACTATATAATTTCTAGGAGTTATTTCCCACTTATGTTGTGGCATACCAATACTTAACGCAAGATCTAAATCTTTTGGCTTACTATCATTTTTATATTCAATGTCTACCCATCCTACTGTAGCTTCACTACTAAAAGAATCTCCACCATATATTGATAAAGGGATTCTATCATCATACTTAACATATATTATAGAACCTTTAGAAGGTATATAAATATTTGCATCATAGTTGCTAAGTGATATTCCTTTATCTGTAATTGTTGTAGAATCAAAGACTAAGCTAGGCTTTTGATTTTTATAGTTTTGACCATTCCATTTATGTGAGTAAACTCCATAAACTTTTACTGTAGTTAAAGAAGATGGATCAAGAGTAACTTCAGCATAACCATTAGATTTTATAGCATTTAGTATTGCTTCTGCAGGAGTTATTGTTTTAGTAGTAATATCTAGCCATCTTTTTTGTGTAGTTGTTCCTTGCTCTGTTACATAAACAAACTTATTATAATCATGATAGTTTTTAGTTTGACCACTAATTCTAGTTCCGTTAGCGTAATCACCATCGTTGTTCCAAACAATATCTGTAATACAGTCTTCCCATCTTTCATCAACAAGTTGCTCTGTAAACCCTACTCCTTTAGATAAGTAGAAAGCAGAATTCATTTGTTGTGTGTGACCTGTGCTTATATATTGAGTTGACTCTCCTTGAGATGGCTCATTGTTTTCTTTTATAATAGAAGCTATATAATAAGGTTCATGGAAATTTTTTGTTCCACTATCACTCATATGCTTAAGACCTGTTCCACCAAAAGAAGCGTTATATAAATTATTATCAAGCTCTACTGTCCAATAGTGACCGCCTCTATTTCCTGAAATTTCTGATGATCCTGATACATATTTAAAAGATTTAATATTAAAAGTTCTTTTATTATTATTCCAAACAGTAGATGCATTATTATCAGGGTTTCTCCATCTTCCAAACGCAACGTATCTAAAAGAAGAATCAGATATTGGCATATCAGAATCATCATTAGGTAAATACCATTTAGTCCCTGAAGGCTTTTGGTCTTTTTGCATATAAGCAAAACTAATTAAATCAGCTCCTTCATCTTTACCGTTTGATTTATTAATCGTATATATTTCTGTATTAAATCCTACAGGAGATTGTAACACTAGCTTATACTCTAATGAAGATGATTGCTCTACGTTAGTTGCTAGATTGCTAAACAATCCATTTGTTGTATCAAAATCTGCACTATAAAAAGTACATATATTTTTTTCTTTACTTGTATTCTCTCTTTGTTTATAAGCTGAGTCTATACTATACCAAACTAAACCTTCTGCTAAAACTCTCATTGCTGCTTTAGTTCTAACAATAGAAAAAGATGATGCCCAAGAAGGAGCGTTAATTTTATCTATAGCTAGCCCCATTGCATAAAAGTCATTAGCAAACATATAGTTTTCTTGCCATAGGTTATAGTCATTATTGCTATACCAAGTTTGTCTATGAGGATTATGATGATGTCCATTACCTGTATTAGCATCATTAATATCTCCAAGCTGTTGTGGCTTTAAAATAGCGTATGGAGGCTTGTATACTGTACAAGCTTTTGATGTAACATAGTTAAATCTAGAGTCAGGTAAGTCACTTGATTTAGTACATCCTCCACCTGTAGCCCACTCAAGATCAGGTTGGTTAGTTCTTATTGTACCAAATACTTCTTTTTGACATTTAGATCCTTGATCAAGAAATCTAATAAAAGCACATCTGTTTTTTCTAGCTTTTCTAAGATACGATCCATAACAGTCGTGAGTATAATCTAAATTATTAGATGAGTTTGATCCATACAATGCTCCTGTAAATGATATGTTTTTTGAATCATCAGACAATGATTGTCTTTTAGATGGAAACTCAAAATAGTCTTTTACCCCTGTTCCTTGATTAAATTTCAAAGGAGTAGTAAAAGTTTTACTACCATTAGCATCTCTAAACACAACACCAAATCCATATCTTTCTGAATTCATATATTGTTTTCTATATGCAAATTGCCATGGATCATTATGTCCTGCTAAAAACATATGATTTAAAACAGGAAAACCATTAACTTGATTGTTAGATCCTGTACCTACACTAACATCAGTAACATCTTTACCATCTGTAGAGACATTCATAAAGTATAACCTATTGTTAAAAAACCTTACAGCTTTTGCTCTAGATATAGATGTTGTAATTAATGTAGCCTCTTCATCAGATATTGCTTCTATTGTATCCATACTTCTGTCTAGGACATTGTATGATCGTATGCTGTCTTCTTCTAAATCAAATCTAGCTACAATAAAAGCTGTTGGCTTAGAGTCTAATAATACAGGATCTCCTGAATTCCATGCAACCCTAATAACTTCACAAGACTTAAATCCTTTTGTTTCATTACCTCTTACAGAAATAGATAATCCATATTCTGTTTCAGAAGCTGTATCAAATCCGTAAGTATATGCCCAAGGGTGTATATCTGTGTTTTTACTTATATTTTTGTAAATAGGTATTGTTGGAGTAAACTCTGATATTTCAGTTCTATTCCCTTCAGAGTCTATAAACCTTACAGCGTAAGCATAAGTACCAACAGTTAATCCATTACCTCCATTAGTAGCATCATAGTTACCTGAATTAGTTGTGTGATACTCAAGAAATCTTGGTGAATTAACGGTGTTTGATATGCTAATAGTATATAAATCTGAATCAAACGATCCAAAATATTTGTCGCTTCCATTGTTAGAATTATAAATACCTGCATTATCTTCCATGTCTTTTATATTAAAAAACATAGGAGGATTTACATTATCAGTTACATATACCTCTCCGCCAATACAAGATTCATTTTTGTCCATCTGCAATGGATTATCAAAAGTAAAAGGTATGCTAGATGACTGTGCAACAATTAATCCATCTATTTTTATAGTAGGGTATTTTAATTGGGCATCAATATAATCTGTTGTAGAACTTGGTTCGTAAGCCCAAAACTCTATTAATTTGTTGTTTATTTCTATTGCACCAATACATATTTGGTTTGCAGAAATAGCAACAGCTCCTACAGATTTAGTAAAACTATTAGTAGAATCTGAATTAGAGTATAATAAAGTTTCTCCTTTAATTTTTTTTAAAGCAGCATTGTCGCCACTCATATCATTTGGTCTGAAATTACAGGCATCAATATATGATCCTTTATCTCCACCTAAAAATTCTTTATTGATGTCATAGTTAGCTCCTTTGCTAAATAGATTTGACTCATATGGATGGTGCTGCTGCTTCATTACTTAGAGTATATGTTTGAAATATATTCTTCAATAGATTCTTTTTCAAAAGTATTCATAGATGATACTCTCATTTTTGCTTTTGCTAAACTTCTTTCAAGCTTTGTAAAAGAGTCAGTCCACAATGTTCTAAACTTTTTAGGCTCTCTAGCTTTCATAGCTGAGTAATATCTTTCTTCAATATAATCATTAATAAACCTTTCAAAAAATCTAGGGATGATTGGTTCTTCTCCTATTTCTCCTCCCATACCATTATAAACTAATCTTATTTTTTTATACTTAGAACAACTAGAGCTAAACATTATTGTTCCGTTCTGAACATTAGCGTACAGTTTATTGTCTCCTTTTTGATGGTATGGTAAAAAAGGATCTGAATTAGTTTTTTGACTTGATCCTGTTATCCTAGAAGTGTATCCACCTGAATTGCCTGAATTATTATTATAAAGTCTTTTCCAATGAACTACAGCAGAACCTGTTGAAGTACAACAAGATTCGTCAAATGCATATATCTCTCTAATGTTAAATGCATTCTTTGGTAGCGTTATTGCTAAGTTAGAAGGCAAAGTAAAATCATTAGTGATCTTCTGATAAAATGTATCAAATGCCAACTCTTGTAAAGCATCTTGAATTCTAGATATAAACCAACCTTTTGTAAACCCATTTCTAAGGTCTACATCATTAACATTCATTAATGACTCGGCAAGTATATGCTCTATTGAAACGAAATCGTTACTGTTCATTATTAATTATATTTTGAATGTTTTGTCTTCTAAAATTTTGTTGACTTAATTTACTTGCTAATTGATCATCTGTAGCAGGTGGAGCTTGCGTAGTAGGAGTTGTTTGATTAAATCTTTTAGTAGAGTCAGATCCATCATTAGTATTTTCCTGTGGTGCTAATAATAAGAATCTACCTAAGTTTAATACTCTTGTTATTAATTCTTCTACTAAATACTCAGGAAGATTTATCTCTGTATCTAAGTCACATACAGCAGAAGCATCTGTATTACATATTACTCCTATTTCAACATCTGCAATACTAATAGATTCTAATCCTAAAAAGTAAACTCTATTTAAATTATCACATGAATCAACTCCTGATACTCTATAAAAATATGGATTCTTTGCAGAAGGTCTTTCGTATTCATCCATGCTTAATCTAAAAGCTTTAATAGGATCTGTTGGTTGAAAAACTACTTGAGCAAAGTTAGAACCTGAACAGCATGAATTACTTTCATAGTTGTAGGTAATGTACCTTATTCCTTTATGATGTTCCATATCTAGCACATCAGATGGTAAATCAATATATTTTCTATTATGTAGTGTTGTATCTGTTTTAACATCTACTTTAGAAAAGATTGTTAGAAACTTACCTTCTTCAAAGTCCTTTTCATTTTCTTTTCTTAGTCTTGCTGTTACTACGTTAATCCAAAAAATTACTTGATTCAACGATAAGTTTGAATCGTCAAATGTCTTTTTATAACTTTCTTTTATGTTATAAGCTACGTATCTATAAGTTGCCATGCTATAGTATTGTTCTAGTTAATAATGCTACGTCTTGTGATGTTACAGTATATACGTTTGTTTGATCTCCTTGTTTATAAGAAATATACTGTAAAGCTTTATTAAACAATATAGAGAACACGCTATCAGGAAATGGTATATAATCGTCTACGCCCTGAACGGCTTCAGGTTTTCTTACGTAAAAAATAGTTGTATTTTCTTCTGAAACGCTTGGTCTTATTTCTATTTCAGGAGATTCCTGCATTGATGAATAAGCCCCTGTAGTTGTGTTGTGATATTTAAACGGATCTAAATATGCGTAAGTCGTTGACTCTGAACACTTTGTGTCGTACCCTGCAGCGAATGGATTTCCTGTATTGGTTGCCCATTCTTCTATTGTTAATCTTTTAGCACTATCATTAGAGCTTACATGATATATATCGCTTCTTCTTACAGATTCTTGTATTGGACTTGAAGGAGCATTAATGCCATCATAGTCTCTAGATGTTATTTTTAAGTATACAGCTAATATAGTCCATGGCTCATACTTAAAGTTTTTTAAAGATATCCGAGAGTCACGAGATGCTGTATGCACCTCGACAACTTTTAACTCTCTGAATATTTCTTCACCTAGTTTTTTATCACCTAAACTAGAATTGATTACGCTTATCAACCAATTAACTGCTGAGTTTATACTTGGTATGTAATCTTTCTCTAATAAATAATGATCAGAACCTTCAGCATCTAATGCTGATTCTAACCTACTAACTAAGTCTTGTACTAATATTGACATAATGTCTATTTTTAATAGACATCATTAACACTTCCTTGAGCGGCTCTTTCAGTAACTTTACCTTCTTTTACAACACCAACTTGCTTGGCTAGATTTAACTTAGCTTTAGTTTCGTTAGATATTGAATCATCAGTAATTTTCTTAATAAGCTTTTGTTTAATGTTATTGATGTCAGGATCTTGTATATTAATTCCTTCTTTTTTTGCTCTGTCTATAACTCTCATATCACTCATAGCAGAAAGCATATTAGAAACTTGTACCATCTTTTCAGCTTTTAATACATCTGAATCAATTGCTGTACTAATGTTTTCAAAAAATCTAATACCAAATAGCGAATGCTCTCTTAGCCATTGAGCTTCTGCTTTACTATGTATAATTGTTCTACATATAGAAACAGTAGTAAGACCTCTTTTAGGACTTTTTCTATTGTACCTGTAGTGTGGATTAAACTTAACACTCTTACCGTTATTAGGATTCATTGATACTTTCCCTCTTCTAACGTCTCCTGATAAATTAAAGCTAACACTATAAGCGAAAAAAGTTGCAGGTATTTCTAAGTAATCATCAGCAAGTGTTTCTTCTTTCGGCAATGTAGTGTTTGACTTTTCTGCCTCTAATCTTTCAACTTTGGAAGATAGGTCTTTAATTAAAGTCAACATTTCTTTTTGCTGTTTATCAGTTATTGATGTAGTAGTTTCTTCTTTAAAAACTAATTCATCTTCATTTGCTTTTACATTTGTATTTGCCTTTAATGAAGGCTTAACAGTTTTTTTCTTTTCCATTTTTTTAATTTTTATAAAGATAATAAAAATGCCCTACCCATCACGACAGGCAGGGCATCTTCTTATAATAAGTATTATTTATGCAAATGTTACATCAATATATCCACAAGCTAATGGATTGTTGAACTGTACACCCATGTTTGCATCTACATACATTTCTTTGTACGTCTTAGCAATTCCACCTTCTCTATCAAGAGTTTCTCCTGATCTTTCAGCCCACATTTGTCTTAAGTTGATATTCTTCATATCAAGTAAGATAATCTTGTTAGCCCAATCAGCAGGGAAAGAAGCTGTATCTGTAAACCTTGAATAAGGAATAAACACAACTCTAGAAGAACCTAAATTAACTTCGTCTAAAGCTAAACTAGCAACAGCATCATTAGGTGCGTATCTAGTTTTTTCTTCTTTATATAACTTAGATATTGCTAAGTGTACTTTTGGAGACATGAAAGCAAATCTTACTTGTCCGTAATCTCCATACTCACTATCAATAACTAAGTCCTCAAAAACAGATTGTAAAGTATCAGTTGCTGCAACACCTGAAGAAACAGCAGTTGCACTTGGAGAACCTGCAGCAACCATAGCAGGATATAATCCTTGAGTTACTTTAGCTTTTGCTCCTTTAGCAGTTGTTACTTCTCCTTTATCTCCATTCCAAAAAGAATTAGAAATATCAGTTCTGAATTGCTTGAACATTGCGTTCTTTTCCATTTCTAAGAAGTTAGAAGTAGCAGCAGCATTCTGTAATTTGAATAACTCTACTTCTCCATATCTAATTGCTTTAGAGAATAACTGTACATAGTTATGTCTTTCTACTGTAGAAGCTCTAAAGTAGTTAGCAAAACCTTCAACACCATCTCCTTCTACAGAAGATAAAACAGAAATAACTTCATTATCAGCAACTGCAGGTAACTGAGCACCATCAAGAGGAGCAACAGTAATAACTACTCCTACGATATCTTGTACAATACCTTTTTCTCCACCTGAGAAAACAATAATCATATCTTCAGCAATCCCTTCAACAGAGTCTAGAGTAATATCTAGTGTTGCTCCTGCTGCAGGTTGTGCTAAACCTCCTGCTTCATTTACTGTTAATGCCTGTCTCTGATATCCCATTTCCTGATAGTAAAACTCATCAGAGTTTACAGGAATAAAAGATTTCATGTTTAATAATTTTAAATCCATGTACTGCTGTGGAGCAGCATCAAAGATTGCTTTGTTCGTTGCCTTCTCTATTAAGATAGACAAATCGTGTGAATGCGTTGCAGCATATGTTGAACCTGCAGCATTTAAATCTACGTTTCTATAAGGTTGTGGACTCGCACCACCACTATCAATGTTATATTGTGCCATTTTTTCTAAATTTTAATTTTAATTATTTTTTTTAACTATATGGATCTTTATTAAATTGACCACTTAAATGATGTATAGCGTTATTGGCATCAGTCTTGTTTGCTCCACTTTTATATTTAGAGCCAACCATTTTCTTCTTACCTCTAGCTACTATATTAGCGTTTGCTTTTGATTCACTTTTAGACTCAGCTTGTTTTATAAAGCTTTGAATAAGTTTGTCTCCATACAAAGCAAGAGCAACTTTTTCTGCTGCATCTTCTTTAAACACACCATTCTTGTCGTAAAAAAGATTTTCTAACCCTCCATCAACCAAGCTAGTACGAATTTTTCTCAGTTCGTTACTGCTGAAGTTGGGGTATTTGTTTTTTAAAGAGTCAACGGAATTGATGGCAGAATTCTTTAAAGCTTCATTGCTTTCTTCTTCCTGCCTTATATAATCAACACGTTCTCTTTCCCAATCTTTTTTGTCAGACTTAAATAGTCTTTCTGCAGAGTCATACATATCTTCAATGTATTCATCATACTCTTCAGGGTATAACTCTCCATCGTCAACTTTCTTCTTTTGTTTTTCTACTTTTGCTTTGAAATAGTGAGAGACTACAGCCTCTTTGTCTAAATCATCTACATCCTTAGAAAAATCAATTGAAGGAGTTGATTGTTTAAATGCTTCACGATAATCTTGTGCATTAGCATAAGCATCAATCGCATCCTTAATTGGTTGTGGTAAAGAACCTAAACCTTCAACTAGCTCATCATAATTACTTTCATAGTCAGATGCTTTTTGGCTTTGATTCCTCCACTTATCAACCGATTCAAAGAACTTAGAAGGATCTTTTACAGAATACTTCTTCTTCATATACTCCAAAGCTTCATCAGAAGTTTCAAATGAAGGAACTTTTGATTTCTTTTTACCCTTAGAAGTTTTAATTCCAAAAGGGTTAGAATCCTCTTCCTCTTCTTCTTCTTCTTTACTTTCTTCTTCGTTTACTACTTGTTCCTCTTCCTCTTCTTGAGCCTCTTCTTGAGTCTCTTCTTCGCTCTCTTGTTCAGCTTTACCGCCCTGTCTTACTTCGTTATCAACAAACTCCATCATATTCTTATATTCAGGTAGTTCTTTGATTGCAGGATCAGATTCAGCTAATCTCATAATATGCTCTATTTGACCTCCACCTTGATCTACAGCTTCTGTTGCTGTAGGTATGTTTGGTTGATTAGGAGCAACTTCATTGTTCACTTCTTCATTGTTTTCTTGAGCGATCTCATTTTCATTTAACTCTTCAGACATAACTTTATTTTTCCTCTATTAACAAATATATAAAAATTTAGATAATAATTTATTCTGTATTATCTAATATTTCTTTTTTTTCATAGCCTTACTAACTACTAGAGCTTTATCTCTATCTTTCTTTTTCTTTTTACTCTTTGAGTAACTTTTGCTTTTTCCGTATGACATGACTATCTTTTTTTACCTTTATGTAATCCATGAGATGCGTGCTGCTTTCCTTTCTTAGTCGCTTCTCTTTTCTTTTTATTAGCAGCTTGTAATTTTTTCTTGCCTTCTGAAGTCTTTAGCAAGTTAGCAATAACTTTTGCAGGAGCATATACTTCTCCTGTTTCAGATGATTTTTTTCCTGAAGCTGTTCTCCACTTCTGTTTAGTCCATCTGTCTAAATCTTTTTGTGGTTTCTTTTTACTCATCTGTAACCTCCTCCTTTTGCTTTATATTTTTTTGCTAGCATTTGAGCTTTACGTGCTGACCATTGACCTGCGTTTCCTCCTTTAGTTCCACGCTTAATAGCTTCAAACAAAGCTTTTCTTAATGCAGGTTTAGTATAGTTTCCTGCTTCATTTACTTTGCTTTTATATTTTTTCTTAGCTGACATACTAAATGTTTCTTTTAATTTGTTCAGTTAATTTTTCTACGTTCTTGTTGTCTTCTCGGTTATTGTCTTTAGCCATTTGCATTTCACCTCTAGCAACAATTTGATCTATTTCATGTTGCCTTCCTTTTTCAGCTTCCTCTTCTTGTCTAACTTCTTGTCTAACTCCTTCTACTTTGCTAGCTTGAGCATCTTCTAATTGTGCTTGTACTAATTCTTGTTGAGCCATTACTTGTTGTTGAGCTTGATTATTCTGTGCCATTTCTTTCATCTTCATGTCTTGTCTCATTCTTCTAGCAATATCTTCAGGAGTTGATCTGTTAAATAAGTCAGCAGCAGATTCAGCACTAAGCATTTGCATTTGAACTAATGAGAATATTAATTCGTTTGCAATTTGTGCAGTTTGTGATTCACTAGCAGATCTTTCAATATAAACTCTAAAGTCCTCCATAGCCATTTCTTTAGTGATTTTTATTCGTTGTGCTCCTTCATCACCAAGTATCATAGCTAATCTTCTAGGATTGTCTACATGAATCTTTTTACCAACAGTTGCCATATGATTATAAGCCTGACCAAGTATATTGGTTAAGGCATAATAGAACGGCTCTTGTATTAATGTACCTCTTTGTATCTGAGATTGTATAACACCAACTAACGCATCAGATGAACCTTGTGATCCAACCATAGCTTCATTAACTCCTGTTACATCTTGAATACCAATTTGCATTTGTTGCATGATATTAAATAGTCCCATGGTATCTGAACCAATGTTAGATCCATAAGTACCTACAGAGTTTTGAACTGAACCTGTTCTAGTTGTATCAACAAATACAGGTTTACTTTTATTAATTGCTCTAATGATTCCTTCTTCACCATCTCTAGGATCAACAGCATTTTTTGCAATAACTGAACCACTACCTCTTGAGTTATTAATATGAGACTCAGCTACAGATAATAATCTGTTTATAAATCTTTGCGGATCAATAGCATCATCAAGCGGTGTAAGTATTTCTCCTTTATCGTAAGACCAAGCGTAGCACTTAAATGGAAAGTTTACACTAGATGGATCAAATCTGTATGCTTCTTGATACGGAACTTCTCCCCACTCTAAAACGATATCTTCAGATCCACCTGATCTACTTCCTACTTCTTCTTTAGGAATAAATATAGCGTACCTTAAAACGTCAACAAATATTTTTATTTTCTTTTTCCCATTAGACAAGCTCTTGTGAGACTCTGTTGGAGGCTCAATAAGATCTTTATCTGTGTAGTCGGTATCTTTACCTATCATAGTAAACAAAGGATAGCCATACGGATCTTCTACCCATCCATAGTAAACTTCTTCTACGTCTTTCCAATAAGATTCATATACAGGAATTCTACTACCGTTCTGCTGATAGTATTTGTCAATCATTCTTCCAACATCATTAGCTCCATTTTGACTGTGAGCTTCTATTGACTGCCTTTCTTCTTTAGTTAGCTTTTGATATTTTTCAAAGATTGATGGAGTATCCATGTAGTACCATCTACCCATAAACTCAGAATCAGATAAGTCTGACTTAACTGCAGCCCTATCAAACCACCAATACATAGGATCTTGAGCTTCAGCTTTATAAAATCCATTTTGTTCGTATCCGTAAAAAACTCCTACTCCGTTTAAAGCTAAATACTTTGATAAATGAATTTTAATATCATCAATACCTATGTTAGCTTCTTGCCATCTAAGTAAATTATTTACATCCTTTTCATATTTGTCTGCAAAAACATTTTCAAATATAGCTTTAGATTCTTCTCTACTTGTTGTAATACCAAACTCGTCTTCTATGATACGTGCTGTTTCAGGTTCATTTTCTTTCATGTCGTGCAAGAAGTCTATCCTCTTTAGACCTTGCTCTCTTTTGTTAATAATGAATTCTGATATTGCTCTTGCTCTCGCTTTGTATGATAACCTAACTGCATTACCAATGTACTGTTGCACCATTGGTTTAATTAAGTTCTTTGTGATCTTTAATCTGTTTCTGATATCTCCTGACTCATCAAGGAAAAAGTTTTCTGTGTCTTCTTCAAATATCCATTGACCATCTCCACCTTTGTAGAACGACCAATTAATTAAACACTTACTAATAAATTTTCTGTGATCTTCAGACTGCATTCCTGCTAAAGTCCATCTTGCAAAATCACAATGATATTTTTTATCTTTTTTATCTTCTAGCCTATTTGGTCTAGTAGAATTGTAATTAACATATAGAGGCATACTATTAATTTATTTTATCTATTATATCTGAAATACTTCTCTTAACTTCAGACTTCTTATTAGACTTCTCTTTAACTTTAATTCCATATCCTGATTCCATTCTATCTACAACATTGTTTAGTTCTGTAGAAATCTTTAAAGCCAAGTCTGCATACTTTTTCTTTTCGTCTGCATCCATTTCATCCATATCTTGATCGCTAACTATTATTATAGTTTGCATTTTATCAAAGATATATTCCTGCATTAACTTAGCCTTTAGTCTTACGGAAGGAATAAAAGATGCCATTTTAGTTATTGCAGCTTTAATCTCATCAGGTACATTACCCTTTGCGTATTCAATAGCCTCTTCTTTTTTGGTATGATATGTACCCCAAGACATTGATGCTGCGGCTTTAAGCCTTTTCTTTTTTTCCAATCCTGCTATAGGAGAAGTTCTATTAGCAAGATACCAAACAAACTTTAGTTGTCTTGCTGAAAGTATACTAAATTCTTCAATCTCAGCTAACTCAGGATAGTCTATTTTCATATCCCTGTTGCTAGGTTCATACATTAAAGCTTCTCCATAGTTCATATACCTTATACAATTAATACAAAAAGAAGGTTACTTCTTCAAATTTATTTTTAATAATTACAAATATAGTTTTTTTAACTCAAACTTCTTCCGATGTACTTTAACACCTTTCCGTTGTCATCTACTTCTGCTAATCTTAATTTCCAATTAGTCTGTTTGTTTTGAACATATCTTGTGTGTTTTCTTTTAGCAGAGTCTTTTCTTATTTCTTTTGGCTCATATCTATTGAATGCTTCAGAGCATATATAGGAAAAGTTTATAGAAAATATAACATCATCAAAGTCATACTTAAGGTCAGCAGCTTGATATCTAGACTGCCTTAATGTATTTGTACTCTTTAAAGATTTTTCTACAAAGGTTTTACATTGTAACCAAAACCAAAGTATATATATGTTCTCAGCATAAAGATCAATTAACTCAATAAGCTTGTTTGTAATCTTACCTGCTGTATTAGTTCTGTTTGATATACCCCACCACTTTGATGTTGGTGTTTGCATATAAGCAGGTAGATCGCCATTCCCTGCTATCCTTCTACCAAATCCCCATCTCTCTAAAAAGTCAATATACATATCACCAATATTAGATTCTACTAATTCTTTTAGTGTACTTGTTTGTTGATCGTAAAACATTCCCATCAATGCACATTGCAAGTATACTAGTTTGAATTCTCTTATTCTCCAATTAATCACACACACAGGTGCATTAGCCCAAGAATCCCAAATAGCAGAACTCATTTTAGACTTACCTGTTTCTGAGTTAATCGGATCTGTTCCTTGATAGTATCTATACTCCCAACCCTTTTCAGGTTTCTTAAACATAACACAAGTTGTTCGCTCATCATCCATACCTTTGGTTGGAATAAACTCACAGCCTACAATTTTAAATGGTACGTATTCATCGTCAGTTGGTTGTGTTGAATCATAAGTTGGAAGAAAATATCCATACTGTGGTTGATCATCAGAATTAAGTTGATGTATCTTAAGTATTTGTTTGTTAATAAAACTAATAGGCACTATTGAAGTAGACTTTCTAAGGAACATATCATCAATAGTCATAGGGTAATGTTGATGGAATTGTACCTTTGATGCTTCAGCTTCTGCTCCTGTTACGGAGTAGTAGTATTTTTTCTCTTTCTCGTAGATGTCCCTTGTCATCCCCTCACGAGCAAAACAATCGAAGAATAAGGGTATAACCCCATAATCGTAATTGCGTTCAAACCAAGCGTTGTAAGCAGCCTTAAACTCGGCTTCAAAGACTGCTCCTCCCTTGTCCATTTCTCCACCTGTCCCCCAAGCGATCAATTGACGTTTCATTTCCATCTTACCATTTGATGGATTATAGAAGAACAAAGCAGGTCTTCCTTCCTTCATCATACGTGTGAATATGTTAATCAATCCTATCTCATCAATTAGAACTAAGTTAGGTTGTCCTCCGTTGATTGCATCTACAGCAGGAGTTACTACTTCCACCATAGAGTTAGCCCCTGATGTTTCTCCTTTAGTCTTTCCTTTCTTTCTAAGTGAAAGCATATTGTGTGAGAAGTTGTATACATCGTTTCTAAGATAGTCAGGTATTCTACCGAACGACCATTGTATCTTGTCTCTAAAGATCTCTTCACCTTTCTCTTTGGTATGCGTTACGAACTTAACGTAGTAGGACTTGTTGAAGTTTATTCTTTTGTTTGCTAGTAGTCCAAGCGTTGATGTAAATCCAATTTGTCTTGCCTTACCTAAAAGCATATTGTATCCGCAGTCAGCTAAAAAGTATATTACTTCTTGAGCCTTCCATGCTTTATAGGATATGCCTCCACCATCAACATCTCCTTCTTTCAGCCATCCATACTTGTTGGCATAGTACAATGTATTGTCCCTGCACCTAAAGTATTCACGAATAATATAGTCTTCTTGTTCATCCTCATCGCTATAGTCAACAATCTCATCAGTATCCTTTATCCATGAATTAGATTGTTTCTTGTATATCTCAAAGGGTTCATACTTAATTTGATTCTCCCATCCTTTATTAATAGAGTCAATCCAAGCTACTAGTTCTTTAGGATACTCTAAAGGTTTGTGTGATGGATACCATTCAGACGTTTCTATTTCGTAAGCCATACATTAAAATTTGGTATACACTAAAACTGTTTCAACATTACATTCATCACTTGGGCAGCTATAGTTGGAAACCATCCCATCACCATCGCCATCAATTCCATAATCCTCATATGTGTGATCACCACCCCATATCAATTCCGTTCCACAATTACATATCATAATCTCACCAATTTATTCTTTATCTCTACTAAAAGCCGAAGGCTTTTTGCGTAAATCATTTTCTACAAATAACCCTGTCTTCTTCCTGATATTAAGCCTACTACCCTTCCAAGCTATTGCAGGATTAACATAATAAACTTTCTTCTGTTTAGATCCATGCTTAATTATCAGTCGGTATCCTATCAATGCATTAATACTTGTTGTTACCGAACTCAAGGACATAGACAGTTCCTTTGATAGCTTCCTGTAAGTAATACCGAATACAGCATTCTCATATCCCATCTTGGATATAAAATAAAGTATAACCTTAATCTGATTAGGCGATAACGTACTCATCAAATCCTGAAGCGACTTCTGATATAGAGTCGAATATGATACCTTATCGTTAACACCTTTCTTAATCCTGTTAAGTACATTGATAGAATCAGCCCCATAGTATTCAGCTATCTTTGTCATCTCTCCTGTCTTCTCATTCATATGATATAAAGACTCGGAGGTTAATAGTTCAGGATCAATAGAGTTAAGATTACTATGAAGGATGTTTAATGTCTTTCTTAGTTTCTTCATCTTTCTTTGCTTCTCTTATCATCTTACTTGTTTTAGAAATAACCCTAGTATAGTAAGATACTTTTTCTTCATGTGTGGCAGTTAGTTCTTTGTAGATAAACTTTACCATCCCTAAGAATGTATCAGGATCATGATCTCCCTTTAGTTGATTACACCTTCTACATGAATATACTTTATTGTCATTGGATAAGATTCCGCCTTTAGATTTAGGGACTATGTGATCAGTAGTTCTATTCCAATCATTTAATCTCTCTCCACAATAGAAGCACTCATACTTATTTGTCTCTTCTTTATTTCCGAAACTTTTCCAATTTTTTTTTGAATTGCTCATATCTATAATTCTGTTTTATATAATCTATAATTTGAATATAGCATTTCTTGTTTTCCCAATCATCATGAATCCTATCTAGGAAGAAGTCTATAGTCTCCCATTCCCATTCATACTTATCAAGAGAATCTGTTTCAGGTATTGTGTGGATTACTATAGTAGATAAACGATTTAATATGCCTGTGGTTTTTAACACCCTAGCAAACACGCCTACCTCCAATTCAACAACATCTCCTTTTGCTATGTCATCTAGATCTATCCGTTTCTTATACTTGTGAAACTTAATTGCCATATACTAATATACTAATAATATTATGCTTGTACGCATGAGAGCATCACTTTGTTACTCTGAGTAATACATCTTTTTTTGATAATCGCCTGATAATCAACTACTTCTTGATTATCCCCCTATATATATTGTTATTGGTATATAATATATACTATAGACTATAAACTATTCTTTACTGTTAATCATTTACTTATAGGCATTAACTTCCCCTTAAAGTATCTTTCTTTATTTCTTTCTTTCTTTGCATACCACCTTGCATTACATATGCTATGCACTTGCATTACTTATGTATAAAGTTATTTATGTTATACTATTAATTGTTTATGCTTTGTTTATAATTGTTTACTGTAGAACTTAAACGCATTGGTATCTGTTAGGGTAGTATTAATATAGAATAGCCCCTCGACTTTTACAGGAAAATCAATAGTTTCAGAAGATCAACAGCCTAACGAAATAAAAGGATTCTTTTTATAACCGACTGATTATCAATTAGTTATATGTACGGTTTTTACTCATATATATTTCCTTTAATTTATAACTTGTTGAGTTTCAACGGCTTGAAGTCAGGGTAAATGTATGTCTGTGGGTAAAACAACAATACCCAAACCTATCAACCTATTGATTATCAACGACTTATGTTTTGACGAAAATCTCAATTGGGCTTGTTTGTTACAAATTTGTTGACAATGGGCATTTTGACGAAATCAGGACTCATATATATATATAGGAAAACTTAGTCAGATCCATCTATAGGGTTATAACTTGTTGATTATCAACGACTTACGACTTTTATTTGGATAATTCAAAACTTTTATTGATAGTTAGGACATCAGCAAAACAGCACACCACGCTACTAGCTGATACAAGCAAGTTACTTGAAACGCACACAATGTAACCTCTGTTTACGACAATATGCGTTTGTTACAAAGGCTACCACCGTATGCATTGTAACGAGAGGAACGGTGGGAGTGGGTTCTACCTTACTGACTTACCAAGGGGTTCTACCTCGTCAGGACAACACTCGATGGCTATAGGATAACAGCCGATAATTTGCCGAGCAAAGCAGAAACTTTGTTGGGAGTCTGAGCAACAGAATTAAGCAAAAGCGTGTGAGGTATGTAGAACAGGACAGCTACGTACTGCAGAAATGCCACACAAGTCTATGTTCCATTAGGGGCTCAAAGGATAGGTTTTAGTAGGGTTGAATACCTTGCATTTCCGTAAAAATAAAAGTCATAACAAGGCGTAGGTAGTTCGTACTAGGTGCAATGTATGTTGTACGGTATGAATAAGATGCATTTGTCAGGTGAGTAAGGCAAAGTAAGACATTAGATCGAATCTGACCTACGCCTCAATTATTAATCAAACACACACTAAATTCAAAGTTATGGCTAAGTCAAACAATTATCAAGAGAATGTATTAAATGTTAATGCAAGTTACAAGAAGGTTTCTAAATCATTAGGTGCAATACGTTCATCGTTACTAGCAATGGATGGTACAACCATCAAAGATTCAGAAGGCAAAGATATTGTATTCAAGTTACCTTCTTTCACTAAGAAGGTGCTAACCTTTATGAAGAAGAACCAAAATGCTTACAAGTTTGTAAAGCAAGAGGTTAGAAAGACAAAGGATGGAGAAAATACAACTGTATTCTATGTATTACAGAAGCTAGGTAATCAAAAGTTCGAAAACGCTTTCAAAGCAAAGTTCTTAATAGCTACACCTAAAAAGTAAGGAGCATGAAATCATTAAATTTACAAGTCACAGGCACAATAGTGTTTGTGGCTATGTTGCTATGTGCATGGTTTATGGACTATGAAACTAGAACAGAAAAGTATCATACGAGTCAGGTTACAGCAGTACACTTATATCATGCCTTTGTTGATGGGACAATCATGCAAGGGGACAATCTACATGAGTTATGGTATTGTCAAGATGCTAACTATGATCATTATTATTTCAATGTAGAAGTAGGGACTAATGTATTTGGTCACGAAACTAGAACCTATAAAGGAGGATATTAGAATGAGTAAGAAAGAATATGTGTCTACCATATTGCAATTCGTTAATAAGGTAGATAGTGCTTCAAATAAGTTGCACATAGAGAATGTGAATATGCTAGTAGATGTAATGATTGAGCAATCACGTACAGATGTGCTAAATGCATGGATTTGTGAGTTAAAAAGCAAAAAGGAGGCTTAAGATTATGTATAAATGTATGTTTAGAGCAAGTGGAGGATCGTATTCTATGAATTATTACGATCTACCAACAGAAGAAGAAGAAGAAATCATAGAGATAATAAAATCAGATGGATGGGAAGTATTAGAAGTATACGACATCAAACAACAATAAAATAAAAGGAGGCTTAAGATGAGTAAGATAAGCAAGTATTACCCTATGGATGAAGCATTCTGTGGGGTTATTGAGGATTTACACGTAGATGTTGATCATCAAATAGCATTGTGCCAAGAGATGATAGATTGGTATGAGTATAGAGAGTTTATGGGATATGAGTGCAAATTGGGTAGACAAAGAGCCAAAAAGCATCATGCAATAGCCTCTAATATATCAAAGAAGATAGATTTATTCCTTAACGTATGTAAAAACTAGAAAAGTGAAAAGAGCAGTATTCAAGCGTGGCGACACCTTACAAGTAGTAAGACTCGGCACATCAACTAACAAGAAAATTATAGACAATCCAAAAGAGTTGTTTATTCAGACGTATACGTTTAGTAAGAAGCAATTCGAACATATTGCCAACGGTAGACCTGAAGGCAAAGGTATGAAAGTGTTCTTCGGTATGGCTGACACCAATTGCTTGGACTGTCCTTTCAATAGTTTTGGTAAGTGTTATACACATCAGTACGACCAATACATAGGCTTCATAAGTATGCTGAAGTCTATTGTAAAAGTATATAGTACATGGGATGATCTACCCAAATACACACCAATCATAGGTAAGACCGTTATTAGTTGGTCAAAAGATAGGTATGTTAGATTTGGATCTTATGGTGAGCCTAGTTTACATCCTGAAGGTATGATAGAATCAATGTCATTCGTCAGCTATAGATGGACAGGGTATACTCATCAATGGAAAAAGAATCCAACGCTCGGCAAATACTTCATGGCTAGTACACATAGTCTGTATGAAGAAGCTATTGCAAGAGCAAAAAATTATAGAAGTTTTATGGTAGTTGAAAAAGACCAATCTAGTTCAAGTGAATTAACATCTTGTCCTGCCTCTAAAGAAGGTGGGTACAAGACTACTTGTAATCTATGTGGTCTGTGTTCAGGTACTTCAGGTACTAAAGCAGTACGATCAGTTGAAATTATTAATCACGCTAAATAAAGCAACAATGGCAAAGGAAAGACTAAGTAAGAGAGAGTATTTTACTCAAAGATTAAATCAAGCGATTGAAAACAATAAACTTGATAAGGTTAAGTATTATTCATCTAGACTAGCACAGCTAGACGAAAAAGAAAAGAATGAACACGATCTTATAGAGATTCCATTAGTAGAGATGTTTGGATCTAGAGATACTATTAGGGAGGCTATAAAGTATGCTGAATCATTTAAGGATATCGGCACTACAACATCAGCCTTCGTATTACTTAACACAATTGCTGATAAGTATTATCTAGTAGAAAAGTAAGACATATGGCAGAAATAATCTTAAGAACGCCTCTGAATAGATTTCAGGGGCTTTCTAGTACAAAGAAGTCTTTAGTATTCCTGACTAGTAATCACAATGGTAAATACTATTCAATTCCTATGTGGTCAGTCATATCTAAAAGAGAGTACGAGAAGACTGTGAACTCATACGTGATGAAGTTCATAGAAGTTAAATTTGACAGCAAAGCTATTGAAGGTGTGTATGCAGGTGCTGTTTCTTTAAAATACACCTTAGAATTTCTTGAAGAATTAAATAAAAATGGAACTAAAATTTTAAGATAATGAATATTAGACGTAACAAAGCTATCAACTTAATCAAAAAGATTAAGAGCAAAGGACATTCATTTGGTGTGACTTACATCAAAAAGAACGGTGAAGAAAGAACAATGTTAGCTAGGCTAGGTGTTCAACCTAACTACGAAAAGAAAAGAGAACAAGCCTATACTCCAAGTGATTATGGTTTGCTTACGGTTCTTGATGTTAACAAGACTAGAGTAGCTAGGAAGATTAAAAAGGATAAAGACCTGAAGGTATACAGACAAGTTAATGTCAACACCTTGTGCAGAATTAAGTACGGAGGTATAACTTACTTTGTTATCGGTAACGAGTTAGATAAGAACGCTTACAAATCAAATAAAAAGGAGGTATAAGATGAAATTTGATAGAAATATTTACAATATAATATTGGTTCACGTTGCTAGAACTTGGGAAAGATTAAGACTTAATCAACCACACCAAGAAATGCCTTTAGACAACATAGAGAGTGCAGAAGAGTTACAATTCATAGCTGATTTTGTTATCGAAACAGATTTAGTTCAAGAATTTTTAACTAATAAAGATGGTGGTATTTGGGATAAGTTTGGAGATGGTTGTAGCGATGTTTACATAGAAAAGATTGCTGCAGAATATATTACTGAAAATTATTTAACAATAAAATAAAAGGAGGAAAAGATGAATTACGTAGGAAAAAGATTAGAAGTTTTTAGGAATCAGGGTGACAGAGATGCAAGGATTGTATCAATGGCACATGGTCTTGATGTTGGATTACTTAATGATGAGATTGATGTACTAATAGAGTACGAGATGCCAAACGGTACAACAGCATTGAACATTGTTAAACCTGATGGAAGTTATAAGACTCTGCCATACGGAAAGCTACAGTCTAGCAAGAAATGGAGAGAGCATTTAGATGAAAGTTTATTGATCAATAACCCACAATCGGGTAAGAAGTTTAAATTAGAGGAGGTATAAGATGAAAGTCATTAAAGTAAACAATCAAAAGTGCGAAGTTATATTTGAAAAATATATGATGAACGGAGCAACAGCTATTAATTTAATTTGTTTAGATGAAGGAGAGCCATATGCTACAGCCACCATCAATATGCCTGAAGTTTATCTAGAAAAAGATGAACTTATTATTAAAAACTATGGCGAAAACGAAGGCATATTAGATGCACTCGTTAAAGAAAATATAGTTGAAGACACAGGGGTAAAGGTTAACGTAGGTTATGCTTACGCTAACATTTGTAAATTAAAAACAAAGGAGGTATAAGATGAGTGATCAAAGATTTAGTATCAACTTAACAATGTCAGACATTGAAGAGTTACACGAAAGAATACTTAACGCTGACGATGGTGAGCAAGAGATAGTATTTGAATGGGGAATTATGAATTTAGATGGCGATCAAGCCGAATTAACTATCTCAGTAGGAGATGATGAATAAAACAAAGGAGGTATAAGATGACTAGAGATATATCACTACCAAACGGAGAATATCTACAAATTAAATTTGAATATGCAGGTTTAGTTTATGATAGATATGATAAGAATGATAATCTAATTGAGGAATTAGGATACGATTTATATATTGAAACGTGTCCACATTTATTTAAAGAAGGTGAACAACCATTTTAAAAGGAGGTATAATATGGAATTAAAATTAGCAGAATTATTAGAGAGTCGCAATTATGCAATAGAAATTAGAGAAGATTATTCAGGTCGTGGGATGTACGGTAAAAGCACAGCAGGAATTGTATGTGATGAGTCCGATATGTTTGAAGCACTTGCAGAAATAATGGAAAGTGGTGACAAAGAAGAAAGAGAATACGTAGCCAAAGAAATCAGATATGGATTCAGAACAGATTCAATGGGGTATTCAACAATTTATTATTAAAACAA
>VMHT01130361.1_pt1 | contig 60485 bp, 91 predicted proteins | sample 4693611 | NCBI WGS metagenome assembly VMHT01 (sample SAMN12280063, study PRJNA550983) | marine metagenome | isolation source: seawater sampled from same location over 5 years 0.02-0.2 micron viral filtrate | place: USA: collected off the coast of southern California halfway between the port... ...
CTGTTTCCAGTCTTTTACCCAACCTGATGAATCATGTGGACTACACATAACGCACCCCAACTGACATTTCGTCCCCATACGGATATCAATATACCGTAGTTTGCTAGTAGTACTTCCATCTTCATACGTCTGTTCAATAAGCTCATCTAGATTTACTCCATTGTTCAACCAATATTCAGTTTCCCATTGACGTTTAGATCTGTGTCCAGCCGCCTCTTCTTTGTAACACTTTAAACAACTAGCAGGCTTTTCACCATTAAGCATCATTTGTCTTACGCTTCTGTAATAAGTATTATTCCATGCACTATCTAAGTCTGAAGTGTTAAGGTTGGCTGGTTTGCCATCTTCTAGTTTTACAATTCCTACTCTACCGCCATGTACTTTATCGTTTGTGGCACCCACGCTTGATGCGTTTGCTGTACAGCATACACGCATTGAACCGTCAGGTCTTGTGGACAAATGAATCCACGGTAAGATACAAAATGTATCACTAGGTAATTTATGATCCGGCATTAATTAATCCTATGCTCTGTTGATGCGTTGCTTTGTCTTATTAGTTCTATTGTTTTTTCAGTAGTACTACCTGTAATTTGTAGAGCGGGTCTTTTACGCCAACTGCCGTTCCATGTTAAATGTGGTAGTGTTGACCACTCCCAACATAAAGCCATTCCAGCCTTCCATTGTGAGTATATTTTATTTCCAAACTGTAGTATCTGTCCAGGCTCCCAATCTTCAAGCATAATTAAAAAACGTATCTTGTCTGGTTCTTGATATTTAAAGTCTGGATTATCTATCACTCGCTCTGGACGTGGATTTCCAGGTAAGTTATCAATATGCCACATAAGTTGATCATTTGGAAACTGATCATTGAACTTTTGTGTAAGTTTCTTTTCTGTATTCATTTGTAGATAGTCTACAATCTTTTCAAATGTAGGGCAAACACCCGGATGCTTATCAAAATTAATTTTACGAAACATTACTGCTTCAGGCTTTCCATCAGGATTTTCTTTATCTTCTTCTACGTGGTCTTTACTTTTTGCGTTAGCCGCATGTCCATAGTCCTGCTTATTATAGGGTTGGTCTTGCACGCCAACATCTCGAGCCGCGATAATATCTGCGTCCCAATCACCTTGAAAATGCCCAATACATTTTACGTATTCTCCATCTTCATCAACTTTAAATTTATCAAAGTGCCACGGTTGTTTAAATAAATTCATTCTCTTATACTTTCTGCCACCACCAAATGTACCAGCATTTTAAAACATTAGGAACGCCAACAGGTTCTCCTCTTGATCTTCTTCCTTGTTCATTAGTAATTATCTCCTGCTGACGAGGATCATCAAACTTTTGCAAAAACTCTGCTAAGTCCTTATCACTTAAATCTTGTAATCTTACTTGTCGGAGTTCCACTGGCTTAACAATTTTAAACCCTAGTTCTTCTCCCCATTCTCTTATATTATCAATGCCCCATAAAAATAAATGTCCACGCAACGGCGGAGTTTTGCGTGGTCTATATAATGTTTCAACATCACTACGTACACGCATTATTACTCTTCCGCCTGGTTTTAGCCACTTGTGTACATATTTTAAATTATTATATATCTCACCTGCTTTGTCTTCTTTTGAATGACTTGTGTGTATTGAACCTAAGCAAAATACAAAGTCTGCTGTACCTGGTTGTGTATGTTCATCAAATACAGGATACTCACATGTGTAATCATTTGTTTCCAAATGTGCCCAATCAAATCCTGTAACGTTTTGTACTTTATTCTTCCAGATATTTTGCCCACAACCTGCATCAATTACATATTGTGGTTCATAACTATTTATTTGATCTGCAAAACTATCCATAGGATCTGTGCTATGGTAAGCGTTGTTTATTTCGTTATGATAAAAGCCTTCTTCTATATGTTTTCTGTAGTATACACCCGTCATGTAATTTGTGCAACCGCCATGTATTTGTCATCAGGCCATCTTTTAATAATACTTGCTTCGTCTTTTTTAACGCCAGGAATAATATTAAGTGATTCATTTGGGTTCCATTCTCCCCACTTCATATTCTTACGCATTGCAAAGTCTACAATTTTACATGTCTCTTCAAATATTAGAGGACGCATTGTATTATAGTCCTTGTATCCGGGTCTGTAATCTGGCCAATGATCTTCACTAAAGTCCATTACATTACACCACCATGCAAAACTTGCTTGAGCTTCTTTGTATAGTAGGATTATGTAATCACCCTTAAAGTTTTCCCATAACCAATCCAAGTTATGATGTCTAGCGAAGAAATGGGATTTTATTATCCTATATCCTTCGCCAGAAAATACTTGGTCAATATCGTGTTGTACCTGTTCTTTTGTTTTATAATTTAGATTATTCCAGTCTTCACCACAGCCCATGCCAGGTCCCCAATAAGCACCTTTGTGTCCATTGTTTACATCTCCTGGTACGTTTACCCTATGGTAAAACAAACGCTCTGGAGTTTCATCTGTCTGATCACAGGGTAAGCATCTACGAAGTTGAATATCAACTCCACTCCATTTACTTCCTGGTACTCCACAAAACCAAATATTCTTTTTCATCATTTACTCCTTAACCTGAGAAGTTATCTACAAGCTCATTTGACTCTGCGTCGTCGAACTTACCACGTGCCATTGGATCCCAATCCTTAGCATCAGCTGGCATTGTGTGGAATGGCTTACCTTTAGCCATGTGCTTCTCTTCACTTAAATCGATACCATATGCTTCTTCTAGCATTTCGGCAGTTTCTTTAAGAGCAACATTACCCATACAGTTGATCCAATACATTCTTTCGAACATTTTTGGAAGTGTATTCATAACTTTATCCTGTTCTTCTTGATTGAGGTGACATGTACGCTCTAGTGTACGAGCACCAATTTTACTGTGGAATGTTTCATCCTTAGCAATTTTTGCATATGTACGCTTAACTACTGGATCAGCGATTGCACGTGACATTGCAAACCATACACGGCCTGCACGACCTTCAGCAACCATTTGGTAAACTGCTGTAAGTGACTCATCACCTTCTGCGCCAATCTCATCAAACATTGAAGCACCTTTTGCTTTAATGTTTTCTGGAGCCATTTGCCATGCAAATTCTTTTTCAATTTCTTCGTCAGCCATTGGTTGGCCTGAAAGATATTCGATTACGTTTTTAACCATATCGTAATGCTTTGCTTCATCTAATACTTGCTTAGAAATTAATTTTACTTGTACTGGGTCTGTTGAAGCTGGTAACTGTGCAAGTGTCTTTGCAATTTCAACAACGTTCATACGCTCATTAAACATTCTACGCTTGAAGTTAAAAATGCACTCATCCAAATCTGGGTTTGAACGGAAGTATGCTTCTGTTTGTAGCTCACTTGCTTTAAACAAAGGTTCGATAGTTTCTTCTACCTTTTTAACAAATTCTTTACCTGTTAACGCCATTTTATTCTCCTATTAATGACTTATATTCATCTGGCATCCAGTGATTATCTTTATCACGCTCTGGGTGCCATACTACTGCTAGGCTATTGCCTAACATCCAGCTTTCTATATTTCCTGACTTGTCGGTTACAAGTACTTCTGCATCATTGGGTGCTTTTGTAATTGCACTGCCGTGGTAACTGTTAAGCGTAATATCATTACCCTTATATGTTGCCAGATGCTCTGTACGTCTGTGTCCTTCAATAGGTACTAGCTCGCCTCCCCATAACTGTGTTAGTAAAAATGCACCATGGCATATTCCTAACACTGGCTTCTCACGCATTCTAAATTGCTTTAGCATTTCTATTTCTACTAGCAGTCTTTGTGGGTGATCATCTCCTCCACTTAATACTAGTAGATCATGAGTAGCGGCTAGATTAATAAAGTTTTGGTTTGCTTTGTTGTGAAGTGCAGTAATTTCCCAATCTCTAAACATGCTAAAAAAGCCACGCTCTAAAGCATCAAATTGAAACTCACTGCCGTTCCTCAAAGTACGAGTACTAATCAGAACTTTGTTCATTACTAGCTATCCTAAAATCATCGATTGCACTGGCTGTACCACCTGTGTGGTAGCCAATATCCTCACTTAACATGGCATAGAAAGGAGCCATGTCGATTTGTTCTACAATTTCCATTTTACGCACATTGAACTTGGTGTTACCTTCATTTTCAATAACATCCTTTGCTTGAAACTTGCAACGAAAGCATTGATAATCTCCATATGCTCCACATAATACCCATTCACGTAGTACCCAATCCAAAGGTGCTAGTGCAATGCCACTGTTATACTTCTTACTAATAGGAATACGCTTTGCAGGATCTGAATCCTGATACTCAGCATCAAATACTTTGCCTACACTATACTTAATTGCAGGGTGGTAAATTCCTTTACCGTCAGCCGCTGATAGTTTATAGCCGTAAAACCAATCTTCAGGATCAGCCTGTTCAAAGTTAACTTTTGTATCATAAAAGAAACGTGGTATTCCGCCTGTCCAGGTAAACTGTACATCACGTAGGTTTACTCCACGTAGTTTATTCTTATCCATGATAGCATGTTTGATTCGGCAATCACGTAAATTAACTTTACGCATATCATTACCAATGATTGTAGCATAGTTTAAATTACTATCCCACATATTAACATGTAGCATGTTACATGCTTCAAAGTTTGCACCAATAAAGTAACCTTCTTTGAGCTGTGCTTCACGCATGTTTACATTAATAAAATTTGCACCATCTGCATTTACACGATTTACAAGAGCACTTCTCATACCGCACTTGTAAAAACTTGTACCTGTTAGGTTTGCTCCTGTAAAATCACATTCATCAAATAGTAGACCATCAAAATGCATACCACTAAGGTCTGCACCACGAAAGTCAATGTTATCTAATTTAAGTTTTCCATCTCCTGGTGTTCTGTCGTGCTGGCTATGTGCTCTTGGTAAGGTTTCCATCAGGGTTTTTAAATCATCCTGATATCTTACTCTGCCCTGTCTAGTCTTTAGCATGGTCTTTTCCTCTGTATAAAATTGGCCAGAGAGTATTATCTAGCTCTTGTGTGTAGTTTTGAAATGTTTGTTTACGCTCGTAAACCTCGGGCCAGGAATGTTCCAGCCATTTGTCGATATCTGCGACACTGTGTGAAAACTTGAGTTCGTTATCTCTAACAAACTTATACATGTATTTATTCTCGATGTTCGCTTGACGCTCTAAAACGTCACTCGTTCCGTACCATTTATAATTAGGATATGTAATATCCCAACTACCACTTTCATGCCACCATCTTAGGCTGATATTAGGTTCCCTGAATACTAATAGTATCCACATTTCAGGACAGTTCTCTTTTATCCAATCCAATTGATAACTAAACCAATGACAGCGTATAAACCTAAATGGCCTAGGATCGTTTGGATCAAACTCATGATCTAATTGGGCTCTAAACTGATCAGCACCTATTAAATCTAAATGATCAAACTGTTCACCAAGTCTATTATATGGCCCCCAGAAACTATACATATGTCCTGTTAGATTATTAGGATAATCCATTTGTGGTTCCCACCAACTACTCTGATCACATAAATCTGGTAATGCTCTGTCTATAATGGATTCTACTCTTCCCCATCTACTGCCTGGAATGCCTACTGTAAGCACGTATTGTTTATTCGATTTCATTTACTAGCCTATTCGCAAAATGTTGGTTACTTAAAATACCTGGGTGAGCACAATCTCTGCCCAAGTCTATCATATCTTCTGGTGTATATATTATACACTGAAACTTATCGTACTGTGGTGGTAGTTTAAAATGTTTTCTGTTCCTTGCTAATAAAAATACAAGTTTAGCATTTGGAAATGTATTCATTAAAAACGATTCAAACATAATAAGTATATCATTGTTAGTTTGTAATAGCATTTGTCTATAGTACTTACGCATACTATTATCCATATCATTTTTCATGTTAATGAAATAGTTTAAAGCCCAGCCAGACTCAGCAATAAAACGTGTGTCATTTATACATATAATATCTGGATTATATGATTTGCCTATAGTACGAAGTGGCTCTACAAGTTCTGTTAGACAATCATAATCACTCATGTTCATATAGTCGTAGCCCATTTCCTTAGCGGCCAAATATACACAACTGTTTTCAACAGGTACGCCTGTACCTAATGTCATGCTTCCACCAGCGTATAGTATTTTCTTCTTTGCATAAAAGTTTGGCTCAGGACCTCTCCAACCAAAACTATTCCAGTCATAAGTAAAGTCATTACCACGCCAATCATAATCCTGTATAAGATGACTTGTGAATATATCTCTGCCTTTACATCCTAATTCAAAGTTTTCAATAAGATCTCTACCATACCCTTGAACACTTGTGTTGGGCACTCGCTTTTGTTTGTATGTTTTCGCAAAATTAATACGTCTGTATTCACGAATTTCATCGTCAGACATCCATAGGGGATCAGTCATTTATTTTATTAATATACTCGTCTACTGTTAGGTTGTTTCTAATAAGATGTTCATAGTGTTTTTTACTCATGTTTTTAAAGAACACATAATCTTCAACATCTTCTACACTAATATCTTCTAGCTCATTAGCATAAGTTTTTTCAAAACCCATAATCATACTAATTAGGTTAAATCTATTGAACTTTGTTTCACCTGATTCGCACCATCTATCTGATTTGAAACTATCAGCATAATCACTTACTTCTTGTACTGCGTCATGTCCTTGTGCAACATTACGCCAGTATTCACTATCCTGTCTTTCACTTAGAATATAATGATAATATACAAAACGTTTGTTATGATCAATAATTCTATGCATAAATTTACTTAGAGCTTTACTCTTTGTAGCATTCCAGGTATTATGTTTATTATATAGTTCTTCAAAAGACCTTGCAGTACTACACGTAATCATTAAACTTGTAGCCTCTAAGGGTTCAATGAAGCTCTGTGATAGCCCATTAGCAATAACGTTTTTAACTGCTACTTCGTTACATCTGCCTGCATCAAACTGTATACGCCTAACTGGTTCATACTTTATACCTTGATCAGCATAAAAACTTACAATACGTTCTTCTGCTTCATCATCTGTGGTATGATCTGAGCTGTATACAAATCCACTTCCCCAACGTTCTGCTGTTGGTATCTTCCATATCCAACCGTCCTTTTGTGCGAAGGCTTGTGTGCATGGTTTAAATGGTATGTCAGTCATTGCTGTACCTGCAATAGCTCTGTTGTTTGGTATTAAAGGATAATAACTATTCCACTCTGTAAGTTCACCTATAAGTAATTTCTTAAAACCTGTACAATCAAAGTATACATCACCCTGTACTATTTGTCCATCTTCTAGAATAATACTTTCAACACCATCTTCATCAAAGTTTACATGCATAACTTTCTTTTGTATTTCCTCAATAGGAAACTTACAAGCATTTTTCATTGCTTGTCCAAACTTATGTGCATTTACATGGTAACTAAATCCAGGAAAATTTGTTATTGTATTTCTGCCTGCATGATCATAAGGTGATAGTCCACGTTCTAATAGTGTTTCACCTGGACCATGTAAGTCGTTATAATCTCTACTCTTACCACTACCTTTGTTTACTGATAGAAAATAATCACAACTTGTTCTACCAATCTTTGCATTATATTTTCCTAAGTCCTGGAGTGGGCTATGCATAATCTCATAAGGATATATGTCATCAAATGTATGAAACCAACGACTGCCTTCTCTATTCCAGTCTAAAAATTCTACGCCATACTTAAATGTTGCCTCACATTGTCGCATCCAATCAGCCTCTTCAATGCCAATTTTCTTTGCTATGTGTTGAATAGTTGGTGTGGTTGATTCTCCTACACCTATTGTTTCAACTAAATCTGTATGTATTATAGTAACTTCTGCTTCTACTGTACTGGCAAGGTAACTAGCAGTAATCCAACCAGCTGAACCTCCACCCACAACTACAATTTTCATAATTTTATGACTCTTTCTGGATCTGGATCCGCAATCATGTCACGAGTCTTATCGCTAATAAATCCGGTAATTTGAAATGTTAGACGTGGTGTAAAGCCAAAGTTGGCTGTACCATGAGGCACGTTACACCAATCATATGTAACAACTGTGCCTGACTTGTAGCCTTGATGGTAATAATTACCAAATTGCCACACATGTCCATACTCCCAATCCTGTAAATGAATTAGAAAACGTCTTAAACGTAGTGGGTCTTTATCCCCTCCACCATCTAACCAAATCTTACGCCAACCCGGACGGGCATATCTCATCTGTTGATCTATATGTATTGGCGTCACTTGTCCTAACTTTTGAATATGAATACGGCTTTGATGTACATCTATGCCCAGAGCATCAATAGCCTTAAAGCAAACATCATATTCGGGTACGTCTTTTCTTTTAACGAAAAACTCTTGTTTCTTTTCATTCCACTTTAGTCCTAGTATATGATCGTGATATAGATTGCTTACATCTGCATCACTTCCTGTAGCACGTTTAATATCCTGTAACTCACCATCATGTAAGTCCTGATCTTGTCTGCTACTGTGTCTAGGTCTATAGTTTCCTATAGTCATTTCTTTTGCTTCTTGCAAAGAATAGTTTATTGCATCAGTCCAATCTGCTTCGAGTCTGCAGGGTATCTGAATAATCTCAGGATCTGCTGGTGCCATTGGATCAAAGTGAAATGAGCTTCTTAACTTATTATGTTCCCATCTACTTGGTACGCCGTCAACTGTAAACACGTTCATATTAGATTGATCATGTAGTTTAAGTTGATCCTCGCTATACATATCGTCACTGTAATTTTTATCGCGAGTAAGATAAACACCTTCCTGTTTTTCAATAGTAGTGTCTGTGTTCTGAATTAGGTCATCAATTTTATCACCACTATAATAATTTACATCTGTTTTTTCTTTCAACGTTTGTCTCCCATGGTGTTAGGCAACATCTTATGTATTGATCTAATATTATTTTCTGTAAGATATAGACTCATTAGCACGTGATATATGCCACCCTCAAAAGCAAAACTTCCGTGTTGCTTACGAGTATTTAGTATGTATGCTTTTCCGGGTTTAAAATCGTGCAATGAATTGTCATATATGAAATTCCACTGATGACGTTCAGTCTTGTTAAGTGGAATAAAAATACGCATTTGAGGATTAAATTTCCATGCGTCACGATGCAATGAAAAGAACCCGCCTTCGTCTATTTTAATACAGCGACAGCGAGCTAATTTTTCCCAACAATCAAAGAATGATTTTAGACTAGGTAATGCATGTAAATGTTCTGTGTATTCTTGGTCTGCGTTGTGTTTATCCTTACTATCAACGCCTATGCTTTTTGTATCACCTGTGAGGTTCAAAGCATGTTTTCCATTTGGACCTGTAATAAATTGAGAATCTAATTGTTCTAATTGATCAAGGATTTCCTGTACGTTAAATTGCCAATCAAGCTCAATAACGTCTCCGTAACTATTCAGTAAGGTTAGTAGTTTTATTTCTGTATCGTTCATTTTTTGACTTACCATGTTGTTCGTCCATCTTTCTAATGTGTTCAATACGCATTATCTGATGGTACATTTTAATAACACCCTTAGGTGCATCTGCTTTCCAGACCCAAGGTAGTAAGCCGTGTACGACACTTTTGAACGCTATTACGATTAGAGCCCAGCTATTTTGTAGACTATGCCACAAATGATACCAGTAACCCCAACCTGTTTCAACTTTTAAATGATGGTAACCTGCCTTTAACCATTTTATCATTCTGGATCCTTAAAAAATTGCTCCAGCACTCCTTTGACTTCGTTCTGTACTTCTTCTTTAATAGCAGGATAATCTAATTGAATAGCGACATCTACAACGCCTTCATTTTCAAAGCGTCGTAGAATATCATGTTCGCTATTCAAATTTTGTAATTCAATGCCACTAATTTCAGTAACAGAACCGTCGGTAAAGGTGATTTTGACAGTATGTATGAAATCCATTGGAATCTTGTCCAATGTGATCTCATCAAATATTTTATCAAATGATCTGTCTTTGCGTTCAATAGGCACGATTAGGCCTCGGCAGTTTCTTTTTTAGGACGTCCTCGCTTTGGGCGTAGGTCATCATTAAGGGCATAGGCTTCTTCACGAAGTCTTTTTGCTTCACCCTCAAAATATTCTGCTTGGCTAATCATTCCTTTTGCTACGTCATCATCTCCTAGTACCCCATCAACCGGTGCGGTTGTTGGTGTTGGTGCTGGTGTTTCAGCTTCGATAGCTTCTGTTACAACTGGACTTGTATCTTTGCCTTGCATATCTGCTTCAGCCATAAGTTCAGGTGCAACTACTGGCGCTCCGCCAGATTGTTCCCTAATGATATCGTTTAACTCAGAAAGTTTTACTTGTGATGTCTGATTAGGTGTCATCATAATATTACTTGTGGCCACTTTCTGTAGCAGGTTACGAGCATTCATAGTCTGCAACATATTTGATCCGTCAGTAAACATAGTTCTCTGAGCGTACTCATAAAAATTAGGTGATGCCTGAGCACCAGGACTTTCGACAGCATTGATTACATCATCATGCATCCAATCCTGTAAAGCGTCTGTGTCTACTACTAGACAATTACCTGGTTCATCTGGCACTTCTCGGAACACGACTACACAACGCCTTTGGGTGTTGATAATCTGTCCTACATGTTTGATATTTGCCATATCTTACTCCTTTGTCGCTGTTTCCTCAGTGGTTTCAGCTGGTGTTTCAGCAGGTGCTTCTGCATCTGATGCAGGCTCTGCTGGCGGTGGTGAGATCTTTTGAATCACATCCACTAATTTATTAAAGGCTTGACCTACGGTCTGTGCCTCGGCTCCTTTAAAGGCGCCTCTCTGTACTGCCAAATCAATGATATTGGCGGTTACGTTTAGATCTTGTAGTGTCAACGAGATTGGCTCTGGTTGTGCTACGTCTGTTTCTGGTGTTGAATTTTCTTCAGCCATTAGTTTCTCCTTGTGAGTTTATTAACTGCTAACATTATTATTTATCTATTCGTTTTCGTGAGTATCAGATAACTTAGCCATAAGTAGGTTTTTCTCAAACCTATCTATATCCATGGGTAACTCAAACCATATTTGATATAGTTTGTCTGTATCAATACGTCTAATATGATACAATCCAGTAACACCTGTCATTAGTTTCGACCAATCGAGTTCAGTGCCACCGTTAGTGACCATAACCAGTCTTCGGTTACGCATCAAAGATAGAAGAAGGTCAGTGCCACTAATCAACTGTAGATCAGTTTCACTGAGGCTTCCGCTATTATCTAAAATCTTTACATTTTTATTCATAGTGTATGGTTGTGCCAAATGGGGCATGTATCCTCTTCTGAGGATCTCCGTGAATAACAAATAGTGTATCACAATAGTCTGGATTACCCCAACTATTCCACGGATAACCATCTGTAAACATAATTAATTGATCAGGCTCAATACCTTCTTGTTCCATGTATTTCCATACAATATCAAACTCAGTACCGCCTCCGCCTATTGGCTGGTATTCTCTAATGTCCTTGCCATCTTCACTGCTGAATGTTTCAACATTGTAGATGCCTGTATCAAAACAAAGTACAGTAATCTTGTAACTGTCATATTGTTGCATGATACCATATGTCTCACTAAGCATCTCCTTGGCAGTTTCATCACTAATACTACCTGACATATCTAGTGCAAGTAGAGCATGAAGCTCTTCATCTTTATTCATACCAGGAAATATAACTTCACCTGACCTTTTGCTAGGTCGCATAAATGTAAAGTCTGACTTCAGTGAACTTTCCATCTGTACACGTAGCACATCTTTCCAGGACAACTTAGGCTCTGTAAGATCCTTGATCATCCTCTTAATGTCTGCAGGAACATCATTACCTGCACTCTGTGCCGCCTGTAGTACAGCCTGTTTAATCTCGTCCTGCAACTCTTTACGTTCTTCAGCAGTCAAAGGCTTTGTAGGCATCTTAGGACCTTTGCCAGATTCATCGCCACCGTTACCTGTACCATCTTCTAAGTGTACATCCATACCAACCATTTGTTTATGACCTTCTTGTAGAAGCTGATCATAAATCTCATAACTGTTCATGCCTGCATACTTAGGATCATAACATGGCTTACCACCATTAAGTTTATCCTCACCAATAATCCTACCAATAGCAAGATCAACTAGTGTATAATTAATGTTGAAGTCACATGCTACATTATAAAGCATTGGTTCACGATCCTCACGTGATTCCATGTGATCATATACACAATGCAATACTTCGTGTCCTACAAGAAAATCTAGTTCTTCATCATCTAGTGCATCTACAAATTCACGATTGAAAAAGAAATGTCTACCGTCTGTGGCGGCAGTTGGCATACTTTCAACTTCTTGTATACGTAGGCGTGTAGCCAATGTACCAAAGAATGGCTTGTTCATAAGCAACCTTACACGACTCTGTGTAATTCTTGTTTCTGCGGTTGTTGCTAACATCTAAAACTCCTGCTTTATTATATCTTTATTATACGACATATTTACTGTATTGTCAACTTAAAAAGCATAGCCTGCTCTGGATATTTAAACAAAAAATTGTGACTATCATCTGGCATTGCATGTTTAATATAATCCCAATCTTGTAAATAAAGATTCTGTTTACACCAGGCTTGTGCTTTATTAAAATTACCTCTAACGTTGACTACTTCTGCGTTTGGTTTCCATTGGGCTTTGTATTCAAATACATCTGCTGGTATCCAATCTTTACAATCCAAACCATATAGTCTAATATTTACCCTAGTTCGTGGCGGATAGAGGGAGAGGTCCACACTCTCTCCCTCCTTCAGCTTAGGAGTCAAGTACGAGTCTACCATACCTACCAAAGTACTCCTCAAATCGCTCTATCTTATCCTGCTTAGGAACCAACTTGTAGTTCTTCATTGCAATCCTGGATGCCATAACTGTCATCTCTGTCTCAAAATTATCTAGCATAAAGCTGATAAAGTTTGAGAAACCTTTGTGGAACTTATCAAGTGACTTGCTCTTCTCACCTGCAATATAAGTCTCCTTAAGCTCATAACATAAGTTAGTAGCCAATGAGTACATTGCAGATATTTCCTTGTTAGTACAAGTCTTAACCTTACCTGACAAAATGTCAGTAGGGTTAGGCATATCCTGTGCAACTTTCCTGTGAGCCGCAAACTTAATTGCAATACCTTCACCAACACAACCTGCAACCAAATCTACAAGCTCGCTTTCAGTGATATCATCCTCACCTTCAAGCAATTCACTTGTAAAAGTCCAGGACCTAGGAGTAGCAAAACCTCGTGAGCTAGAGCTAGGATCAAAGTTATACAAGTCGCTCTTAGCGAATGACAAGTAACCAACGATATCTGGGTTGATGTTGTTATCAACTGCCCAATCCAACCAATCTGAGAACTCAACACGTAGTTCAAAGTGTACGAAACGATTCTCAAGTGGCTTAGGCATTCTGTAAGTAACACCTTTGTCAGTCTCCCTGTTACCTGCGGCAACTACAACCACATTATCAGGCAGTACATACTGACCAATTCGTCTGTTAAGAACAAGCTGATAAGCCGCCGCCTGCACACTAGGTGCGGCAGAGTTCAACTCGTCTAGGAAAAGTATAATAGTATCATACTTTGCGGCCATCTCAGCAGTAGGAAGATCTGCAGGAGGAAGCCATTTCATAACACCTGATGCAACATCAGGAACAGGGTAACCTCGCAAATCTGTAGGCTCAAACAATGCAAGACGCATATCAATTACAAACGAATTGCCTAGCGAACCAGAATCGCCAATGCTCTGGATGAGCTCTGACTTACCGATACCTGGAGGACCCCATAAAAATACGGGTCTTTTCTTCTTTAGTACTCTAGTGATATGCTTTTTAGCTTCACTAATTTTAATAGTACGAACTTCAGTAACTGTGGACATAAGTAAACTCCTATTTTTTTAACTTACTCTTATACAATACAGTAAGAACTCTTACTTGTCAACCTATTTGTTGCATTTTTTTCAGATTATTTTCAACATATTTTTGTACTGTTTTAGTACCCCAATGCCAACCGTCTCTACCAGTATCCAACTGCTCATTATCCCAACAGATATATGGTGTGTCTTCTCCAGTAAACTTCTGAATCTGTGCAAATATTTCATTTTGTGATTTATTTTGTCCAGCAAACTTAGGTAGGAAGTTATGTATTAACTTTGTTTGCCCTTTTGGTTCGTCCCATAAGGTTCTGAATGTTTTAACAAAACCATCCATTGCACTCTGTTCTTGATTCTTAAATATAGTATCGCGAACTTCCTGTGCTAATGTTCTATACTTACGTTTATAACGCCATATATAACCCCAATGAATGATAAGCCATTCAGGACCTATCTCTCTTATAATTTTTAATGCAATACGCCTACGCCAATTAGGATTTGTACCATCTAAACTGATATCTATTACACGTTTGCCTGTTGCTTGTTCTATTGCTTTCTTATAGCATTCATGATATGCTATGCCCATACCCATAGTAAAACTATCACCAATAAGCCATATACTATCCTGCATTTCTGCTAATGTATTAGGCCAGTCCTCATCTCTGAATCCTCTACTGTTGAAAGCATAACTAATCCTGTCACCTGTTGGCCAGTTAGCAAATGTTTCCTTGTCTGCTTTACAGTACCTTGGATTGTCTAATCCGTGATATGGTATCTCTCTGCTTTTACGTTTCTCAACCCATAAATGTTCCATTATATCTGGTGTACATTTTACTTCATCTATATAGGTTTTCCAACCACTGCCATCTCTTTTAATGTAATTACCACGTTCATCAGCAAATACATCTACCCAGCCGCCGCCTATTTCCCATTTTGTTTTATCGTGATTATAACTCATTCCAACTCATCTTATATATTTTATCTAGGTAATCCAAGTGCTTTATCTGTTCTTTACGTTGTTCACCAAGGTTAGTAAGTTCCCCCACTTTCCATGTTGTTTCCAGAAACTCTTTAATCTTTTGTAAAGCCTGTGTACCTCGCTTTACTTTCCACTCTTCTTCGTATTTAAGTTCGTTTGTAGCCTCTATAATTTGATTCATAGCATGTAGTTTCTGTTGATCACTCATGTATGCAATAGTCATAGGGTGTGGTGGATCCACAAATGCCACATGAATCTGTAAATTATTTTCAACCATGTAACGTACAAGTCCAACTAAATCTAGCATGGTAAGAAAGTTTACTGTAATTATACCAACAACCTCGTGTTTATCTTTAAGATACTTTAGGTTGTGATCCATTCTATTCCAATTACCACCAAACCTAAAGTATTCATAATAACGTTGTGATGTATCAATGCTTACGAAAAACTTTACATGTTTAAACTGTGCCCAGTCCATTGCATATGTTGATATTCTATCATGGTTAAGATTCGTATGATAACGAAGTTCTATTTCCTTTTTATTAGAAATACCTTTTAGCCACTCTTTATGTGAGCTTGCATATATTAATGGCTCACCACCTGTAAAGTGTACAGTCTTTAGGTTCTCTGCTTTGTGGTAAAATGTTTTAAGATAATCTGGATCGTCTATTAAGTGATACTTGAATTGATCCTTAGGTAGGCGTTTAAGTTTTAGCCATCTGCTACTGCTATGTTCATCACAGTGTCCACATGCTAGGTTGCATAGGCTGTGTGGACGAACTTCCATAGTATGTATATTTTCTATTCCACCAAACTGTGGCTTACGTTTTATATCATCTATGAAGTCTAAATTGTCTGCTAGTTCTAATAAATGTTCGTTGTACTCTTGTCGTGTGGATCTTGTGCCATTGCTTTCCCTCTCCTTGCATTGGCGACAATTTTCTGGAAACACACCTTTCCAGAGATCCATTCTAACTTTTTGGATATTATAAGAGTTATAAGTTTCAGTAACATTATATTCCTTCCAATGCCCTTGTGGCTCTTTACTTCTATAACAAGGATACCAAGTTCCATCCTGGTCTAAATCTAAATTAGTATATGGTGCAAAGCAAAATGTATCTGGCAATCCTAACTTTTTAAGGTTTTCCATCTATCCATCCTTTTGCGCCTGCCATCTTAGCCATAAAAGCATCTCGTTCCGTAAATAGAACAATCATCTTTTTATCGATGAAGTATGGATATGTCATTTTTCTTTGTAATGCTATTTGATCTCCAGCCTTTAGTCCATGTTCTTCAAACGCCCAGTTGTCATATTTACGCATCATCTTATTCCTACCCTTACGTGTAAGTCGTAGACTTTGCTGGTTTTGGAATATTTCCTTAAACCTATCTGCTGGTGTGTTTAATTTTTCAAGAACCTTTTCTTGGATTTCTTTTATCATCTCTTGTTACTATCTCACCTTGCATAAGTTTTACAACAGTAAATTTATGTGTTTGAAACATTTGGTTTAGTCTATCGCATAAGTTGAAAGCATGTCCTGAATTACTAAAGGATACTTTCTTATACTTTGGTCCTGGATAGTTTACAAGTGTATTAAGTGTTCTGATGTTAATGGGCTTGCCTTCGTAGAACACTGCATAAATGGCATCCGCCTCTAAAATTTGTTCGCTATTGTATTTCTTGTCTACGTAGTCTATTATTATATTGGGTTTAGGCCTTGCCATCTGCTTCTCCTTATTATGTTAGTATTTATTAAAAAAGGAGAATTATGTGTAGTTTTAATCGTATTCTGCGAATCCACTGCCATCATCTATTGTGTAATAAGGATTGTTAAAGTTAGGATCGTCCATGCCATCAACTGCATTTACTTCTGGCACATAATGTTTTAGCATGTTTTCCACACCCATTTTAAGTGTAATTGTACTACTAGCACAACCACTGCAACTACCCTGCAACAACACAAGCACACGACCTGACTCCATATCAAAGTCTTCAAGACGTATAAAACCACCATGTTGTTGAACTGCTGGCTGTACGTATTCGTCTATGATGTGATTGATTTGTTCTATGATTTCTTCTTTGGTTCTATCCATATTGCTATTTACCTTAAGGGCACCTTCTTTACTAGTTCTAGTTCTAATAATTGGTAATCTATTTCAACCAATTTACATTCACGTAGGGCCTTAATAAGAACAACACTACTTGGTTTCTTGTTAATAATTGCTTTTGCTATACTAGCAATACCCCACACTTCTTCACCGTCGATATCAATTATGATATCTTCATTCTTAAGTCCCATCATTTGTGAATGCTTTGCATCACCTGGAACTTTTACATAGGCATAACTACGTTTCTTTTTGTCACCATCATTACATTCTGTATCTTGTTTCTGGACTTGTTCTATAGTAGGAGTGTAAGTTTCAAAATCTATACGACTAAACTTTACATATCCATATTTAAGAATACTATCTACTCCATACTTTGCCTGCCATGCTGGAATCGCAAATGCTACACCGTCCCAGGCCGCTATACCACTTCTATTACTGCTTGGAGATATAATCATACTATTGACTGCAACTACTTCACCTTTATCATTCCACACTGGCCCTCCACTATTTCCTACATTAATAATAGCAGAGTGTTGCATTAAGAAGTTAAGAGGTTTGGCAGTCCATCTATCAGTACCAGATATAATGCCTTTTGTTAAAGTATAAGGTTGACTTAGTCCATGCCCTAGTGTGGTTACTGGTGTACCTTCCAGGTTATTCTTGTCAAGGTTCCAAGCGAGCTCAGCCCATGTTTCACCGTCATGTGGTTTTATTCTTAGAACTGCAATGTCTAACGTTTTGTCAGCACCAATTACCTCAGCCTCATATGGCCAAGGGCGGTTAATCATATATAAACTTATTTTTGTGATATCAGGTCTTAAGAGATGTTTTTCAATTACATGTTCATTAGTAACAATAATTGCAGAGCCATCTTCTTCTACCTTGTACGTAAATCCTGTACCATGCCCAACAAGACCTAATTTGGCTGGCAGTCTGTCATCTTCACGTATTGGCTCTGTTGACACCATAAAGGTGTTAACCATATACTTTGTAAGTATATCATCATCTTTAGTAGTATTATAATGTATTCCCCATCCGATAGCGATCAGTAAACTAACCAGTACCAGGGGTAAGAATACTGGCTTCAGTTTTGCCATCAATGTTACCTCTCTTGTACTTTTTTAACTCAAGATTCATTTCCCACTCAGTTAAAAAAGGACCTCTATACTGGTATTTATCCACTGTGGCGAGTCTCGGAGCAAACGCCCATTGCCAGCCCATACCATCAAACTTAACAATATAGTAGCCTGCGACAAACACTTGTTTTGCTGTCTTTGTCTTTGTAAATGCGGGTAAAGTATTATGATCCACGGCTACTGGTTCAGATACACCTGTAGGATACCCATTTATTAATGCATTGTCCTCTTTAACTTCTCCCCGTTCAAGCACATTGAATTCATCCATGCTATCAAATGTACTTGTTGTATTCGTTCTGCTATCAAAGAATTCATAGCCAGCATCAGTTGCTCTCAGAGTGCCAACCTTACGACCATCACTACTGTTTACAATCCAATACTTATTTGCTATGACTTCGTTTGCTTTAAGCATCTGCAGACATTTCAATAACGTTTGCTACCCTGAAACTACGCCAGCCTTTAGCATTGGTATCCCATACACTTACGACTTCAGGGTTAATCTCCCTAACTTTCTTTTGTGTAAGTGGATCATCTTTCTTTGCTGGTGGTAGGAAACTTTCCTGCAATGTGCATGTCATAAGTCTTTTGTCACCATTTACTTTGGTAAACTCTACTTTACATACGTTGTCTTTAAGCATTTCTACTATTTCGTCTCTGTTCATGTTGCATACCCCTTGTTCAAATATTCTGCATGATCTGTTGCATTTTTACTGACATTGTCTAGACTGTGTTTACCACAGAACTTCATAAAGTGTATACCAACCTGTGCCTTCTTATCCTTCTGCACTTGCTCTACAATAGCCTCATCGAGTGTTGCCTTAACATCCTCAGGCTGTGCAGTCAAATCAATTAGATGCAAGTTACGTTGATAGTCCTCAAGTACACGATGCTCTACATTCTCATGATCAACCCAACGTTGTAGCATAAAGTTATTCCAATTAAAACCTTTTGTGTTGCGATCTTCAAATGCTTCTAGCATACCTACTTTGTTCTTTGTGCCTTTCTTACGAGCACCAGGACATGCACTAAAGATATTATCACTAGTGTCACCACGTATACACTTCTCAAACAACAACCACTCTGGATCACCTATTTGCTTAGGCTCCTTAGTCTTCTTATCAATTACAGGCTTACCCTTATCATTGTATACACCATCAACAGTAATAAGCTCTTGTGTAATACCGTTATACTGTTTTACATTAGGTGCAAGTAACTGATAGAAGTCACTATCACTGCTTACAATAATGTGATTATCTTTTGGATGGTTCTGTATCCAACGTGCAATAAAGTCATCTGCTTCTACATTACCTTGTTGCAATACAGTACAGTTTGTTTTATCTCTAAAGAAGTCTTGCAACTCATTAAAGGCGTCCCAGAACTGTGTATCTTCTTCTTGCTCACGTTCTGTCTTAGCCGCAATAACTGCCTGCCTGTTACGTTTGTAAGGTTCATAGAAGTCTTTACGCCAACTACGACCTTCTAGTGCAATAACAACATGTGTGCCTTTTTGTTCACGCCACACTTTGTTAATACTGTTGAACATAATATGATAGCTCATACCAATCTTTGTATACATATCATCACCACGTACTACATGGCGAGCTCTCATAAACATATTGGCAGTATCAACTAGAATGTAAGTCTGCATTATATTAGTCCTAACTGTTTACGTAGTTTTGTAATTTGTGTACGAGACATTGCTTTTCCATGTTGCATAATATACTGTGTTTGTATTGCAACAGACTTATAGCGAGGATCTTGTCCTTCTTCTACTTTTACTAAGTCTGAGAAACTAGCAGGATACAAACCTGCTTTTGCTACAATGTGAGATGCGATTTGCTCTGAGCGTTGTTGTAACTTTTGCATTTGTCTAGTCCTTTGTAAGTTCATAATATATAATATAGCACTAAGTATGCCTAATGTCAACTATTTCTTGCCAAGGCATCTTAACTAGATATTGCATTGAAGGATCGGTTATTCTGTTGTACCAGTTATACTGATCAACAACCGTATCAAAATGTTTTGTGTGTTTGAGTAATCGTTCTGGAAAGTCACTATAGTCTTTGTTTAAAACCTTGCCAACATTTATCCAGTTTACGTCTATTTCTTGCCTTGCTTGAGTCTCTACTTCATGCTTTGTAGCAACTCGCATAGCAACCTCTTCCATTTTAGGTCTTACATTATAGTCTAGATCCTCAGCGGCATCTTCTGAAAACTCCATCATTGCAAAATGGAAACGAGTTTCAGGATAATTTTCCATGTCTAAATAACTACAAAAAATATTGCCATCAAGATCCTTGTAAATATCTTTCATGACTTCATAGGTTACATTAACATAGAAAGGAGTATGTTCAAATTCGTTTATAATGTTGGGGGTTGTGGCATTTCTAACTACATCATTATAATGATCTAGAGTAACTGAGTCAATACAACGATAACTCTTAAGTCCTACCCAATCATCATTATGCCTAGCATATAAACCATAAATGCCTGGGTACAATTCCCATTCAGTATGGCTTTCGCCGTTTAAGCCTGCATGTAGTAGTTTAGACACAAGTTCATTTAAACTGTGTCCTGGACCAACTACTAAGTCTCTCATGTAATGAATTCGTCTTCAGCGCCAATGCCACGACAGAGCTGAGTAAACCAACTGTCAACAATCTCTTCTTGCGAAGTACCTTGATAGCCGGCTTTACGAAGATTCTCTACAAATATTTCATTCCACTCTAGCTCAAAGTAACCGTCAGCTGGATTATCTTTATCAAAGTTAACACTAATAACTTCTACAAACGGTTCTTTTCTTGCTGTCGCTTGTGCTTTTTTGTCTAGTATTTCTTTAGGTACTTCAGCATCTTTTTTGCCGAACATCCTTTTTACTTCTTTCCACATATTACCATCCTATCTTTTCCCAAGGAACATCCTTGTTACCAAAGTGTCCAAAAGTACAATTTGCACTGTACTCATAGTATTTAAACAGATCAAACTTATCTATTATACCTTTGGGTGTTAAATCAATGTTATCACGAATAAACTTTTGGATACTACGATTGTGTCCATTTGAATCTACATAAATTGATGTAGGTTCTTTTACTCCGATAGCATATGATAATTGAATCTGGCACCAATCTGCCATGTCATCTGCTACTACATTTTTCGCGAGCCATCTCGCCATGTAGGCCGCCGATCTGTCGACTTTTGTTGGATCCTTTCCACTAAAAGCCCCACCGCCATGGGGAGCAAACCCACCATAAGTATCAACGATAATCTTACGCCCGGTGACTCCGGTGTCGCCATCAGGACCACCAACAACAAACTTGCCTGTAGGATTGATATGCCAGATAGTGTCATTGTCTATTAGTTCCCCCAAGGTTTCTTCAGCGGCGTTTTTCAACGGCATCTTAATGCTATGATGAAAGCCATCCTTATGTTGACTACTTATCACAATTTGATCAACACGGGTAGGTTTACCACCTACATACTGAATACTTACTTGTGACTTTGCATCAGGCAGTACATACTCATATCCACCTTCTCGCATCTCTTTTAATTTTTTTAGGATCTCATGTGAGTAATAAATTGGTGCTGGCAAGTAAGCATCATTTTCATTACTTGCATAACCAAACATAATACCTTGGTCACCTGCACCAAAGTCATCTGTTCCTAGTCCAATATCACCACTCTGTGAGTGAATTTTGTTTACAAACTCTAACTTCTCCCAATGGAATCCGTCCTGTTCGTATCCTATTTCTTTAACTTTATTACGGACAATCTCTTCTACATTATCCACGTTAAAGTTTTTTACTTCGCCCGCTACCGTTACATGGTTAGTGGTTACAAGTGTCTCTACTGCTACACGACTAGTCTCGTCACCGTTCTCAAGTCCAGCATCAACTAGTGCATCACTAATTTGATCTGCTACTTTATCTGGGTGTCCGTCGCTAACACTTTCGCTCGTAAAAATAAAGTTATTCATAAATTACCATCCTGCTTTTCTGATTTGATCTGTCTTATCAATAGGAGCATTCATTGCTCTTTTGTGCTGATCATTTTTGTAATGCTTTTTAGGCATGCCTATACTAGGTTCCCCAGGCATTTCCGAATAGGCTGATGTGTAGCCTTGGGGTAAATCTCCAGCCTTTTTCCATGCAGATTTCTGCAACTTCCTTGACGTTAAGATTGTATTCTTCCGATCTACCACCCAACGGCATGAGATACACAGGGCATTCCAAACCTGCTTTACGATATTCATCAACTGCTCTACCAGCTTCTTCAATATCAATCCTGTCAGCCACAACAAATTTGAGATAAATGTCGCTACCAGGTACACTGCTATAACTAACAGCCACATCAGGCTTAATAGCATCTGCCCAAGACTCTCCGCTAACAGATAGCTTTGGGGAGCAAGACCAAGTGACTGTAATCCTTCCTGTATTCGCGAAGTAATCTGCGAGTTCAGGGTAGAGATTTTGTGTGGTATTTGTTTCAAAAGTAACATTTTTTAAGTCCCTCATCCTTTCGTGTTCAAATAGTTCCACGTAAAGTCTTTGCCATGCAAGCAACGGTTCACCACCTGTAATGATTAGATGTACATCTTGTCCATTGTCCTGTACCCATTTACCATTGGGTGTGAGACTGAGCAGATGTTCTACTACATCTTCAACTGTGGCTTGCCTATTGAAATGCTTGAACTCAGGATAGATACTTGCATACGTATCACACCCTGTGTGTATAATTGGCAAATCTTCAAATGTTTCTGTAGTTTTGTCAATGCCATCATCTATGAGAGCTTTGACTTCATCGTTGTATCTGTTGCCCATTCTATGTTTTGCTTCTCTGCTAGGCTCATTTCTGTCTAGCCCGAAGTTCATACAACGGAAGTTACAACCGAATGTACGTAGGAATACACTGGGTACTCCTACAAATTTGCCTTCGCCTTGTACACTGTAAAAGGCTTCGCTATATCTTAATTTCATTAAAAGAACCTGTCTATAAGTGCTATAACCACTTGATATCCCATCCATAAAAATACGAGTGAGATACAAAACTTTAGGAATTTATTCATTCCATCATCAGACATCTTTTCCCAATGAGGTCTGTTATCTGGCCTACCAAACATTAAGACACCTGTACTGCAATGTAAACACACAATGCGATAATAGTTAATTTACCATAGTCTAGATCGGCGGCTGTGCCTTCACCATACTTCTTTTTAAATGCTTCTATCGTTTTCATAATTTACTCCATGTAAGATTAACATACTGATTATAGTACTATAATTATTGTTGTTTGTCAAGTACTTCTCCATTGTTTGTTTAAATCATTTACGAATGTAAGTATAGGGTGCTTTACATCCTTTAATATTGCATCTACATCTTTGGGGAAACATGCTCCAGCATATCCTAGTTCACCATCTTCATTGGGTGCTTTCATATGACTTGGGCCTATGTTTTCAAACCCTGCTAGTATATCAGTTAGCTCTTCAAAATTACCATGTTCTGGCATTGCTTCATATAAATTATGAAAGAATGCAACCTTTGTGGCAAGCCAACTATTGTGAATATACTTAACAAGACTGGCAGTTACCCTATCAGTCTTTACAAATTCAAGTTGTTTAAAGGCACCATAGAATATATCAATCCACCAGTCTGCTTGGTCCTCTGCATTCTCATGGTGTCCTATAATCATTCTGTCCTGTTTTGCAAAATCCTCTTTAGCATGGTTTTGTCTTAAAAACTCAGGACAATAGACAACGTTTGGTTCATATGTATTTATGAGGTTTGGTGTTACACTACTTTTGATCATTATACGTGATCTATAATCACACATGTCAACAATAGTTCTGACTATTCTATCATCACAAGAGCCCCTAGGTCCTGGTGGAGTAGGTACGCAGATTATAATACCATCTGCTTCTGTAATGCAATCTATAGGATCGTTGTTAAAATACTTAGGATCAACTATTGTAACATCATGTAGTGTATTACTAATTAAGAATTGAGCTACAGTACTACCTACAAACCCATTACCAAAAATACATATTTTCATTTAATCTTTCTGTATACTTTGCCTCGGAATCTACTAGAATCATCAAACTCTTTGAGTCCTCTTGCTTTTTCCTCGTCTGTTTTTAAATGCCAGAAATGGAAATTCTTTTCTAGCTCTTTTTGTGTTGCTTCATCACTGCTAAGGTTAGAGTAATCTCTCTCAAACTTTTTCCTCTTCATTGTTTTTATCTTTATCTGGGGCTTGGAAGCCTGGTTTAATTTTTAGGTTTTTATCTTGGGCCTCCCGCTCTGCTTTTTTCTGTAGACTTAGCTTGTCCTTCATACTCATTACATAAGCCGCACCAGCAAGCAATACAATCGCTCCTGCTTCTGCTACTAACACAAGAGGGTCTGCCTCTTTGGAGTGTAGCACAATCAGTCTACATAACGCTGTCATTGCAATAATGATAGGTAATGTAACAGGTATTCTATTACTTATATAAAAGGCACCAACCATGCCCACAATTTCTGCATAAATGAATAGTAGGAAGAGGTCTGCAAGTTCTACTTTCATATCAGCAAGCATTTCATAAATATCCATACCAGCCGCAAACATTGTAAGGGCACCAATTACTGCCAGCAAAAGTTTCTCACTATAGAACGTTGTCCAATGTAAACTTTTGTCTAGTTTTTCTCTTTTGTTTTCAAAATTAAATATCATCCTTCAGGCCAATCTTCATGTTTCATGTCTGGGTTAAATGTAATACTTCCCTCACACTGTTGTTCAAAGGGATCTTTAGAGAAATCTGCTGTCTTAAATGCACTATCAGGTGGTGGTGTATCTAATAGTGTTTGATCATCTTTGTAGTCTTTGCTAGGCCCGCTAAACATTTCAACAACGTTTGGTACTGCGGCTACTACATAATGCTTATCAATATAAAAGCCAATTGGTTCAAGTGCCTGTCTAATTTGTTCTGTAATTTCACCAGGACCATATACCCAACCCATATCTTCTCTGTGTGGCACTTCTCTAATACAGATACTTACTTGTCCTGTTTTAGTCATTGCACGTTTAAAAACTTCCGTATCTTCCTTAGTCCAAGGATTAAAGATACCCAGCATCATTACTGTTTCACCCTTGTACTGAAATTTAGAATCTCTATCTGCCATCTAGTCCTCCTTTTTTCTAATGCTATAGCCGTGATCTAGCTCTTCCCATATAAGAGTATCACCAGTATCCCAACCAACTTGATCAAGTGCATCTGGTGGGAACTCTACAAAGAGCTCTTTAGTCTTACCATTTTCTTGTACAGTTACAATCCAACTATTGTCACCAGTCTTTTGATATTTCATTTCTTTTTCCCATGTGGAGCAGGCTTGCCATCAGGACCCAAGTTAACAAATACAATACTATCTACACTTGTAATAGTTCTTTCTGTACGTTTGTTTCTTACATCACATTTGATAGTGATACTTGTGTGTCCTAACTTAACTGTCTCCATTCCTATTTCAATAATGTCACCACGTATAGCACTGTGTTTAAAATCAATGTTACTCATGCTACGTGTAACAACTCTATCATTATCTAATTGGCAACTACAATAAATGTATGCCTCTTCATCAATCCAGTCTAATACTCTGCCACCAAACAATGTGCCATTACTATTAAGATCCTTATGGGCAATCATCTTTCGTGTAAAGTACTTCATCTTCATTTAGGTTCCCAATGCTCATGGCATCTCGGTTCATAATCATCAACACCACCTATTGCTACACGTGATGTCTTTCTACTAAGCCGTTGTGTCTTGGCCGCATCCTTACCACATATGTTACAGAAGGCACGAATTTTTAACACTTCATCTGCTAGTGCTAATAACCTTGCGGTTGATTCAAATGGTACGCCTCTGCTATCCTGATCAAGTCCTGCAACTACTACATTAACGCCATTGCGTAGAGCTTCTTCAACGAACCATATAGATTCTTTTGCATCAAAGAACTGTACTTCATCAATAAAAACTGTATGAAAATTATACGGCATAATTGTATAATTGTCTTTTACAAGTTCTAAATCAATAACTGCTATTGCTTCATGGCTTAAATGGTTGTGAGTTACAATGTTCTTAACATCGTACCTATCATCAATATGTGGTTTAATCGCTAGTACTGGTTTACCACTATGTTCTAAAAATAATAAACGTTTAAGTAGTTCACTGCTTTTACCGGCAAACATAGGTCCACTAATTACTTCTAGTTTACCACGAGGGTAACCTCTACCTACGCCCGAAGCTTCATCAACATCTTCGGGTATGTTAAAGATCATTGAGTTGTTCATGATTCATACATCAAGTAGCCGTAGCCTTTGCCCGTAGTATCACCGCCCATGTCATTATATACTTCTTCATTATTATATTCAACTTGGTCAATGAATACTTCATTATCAATATTGCTTGCAAAAAACTTCAGCTTGGCTGGATCAAATTTATCTGTTACAAATTCACCGCCAAAGAAAGTACCTTTCTCTGAACTCCAACCTTTGAATACATATCCTTCATGTTCGCCTGGATCATAAAACTCTGTCTTTTCACTTTCTGGATCATCAGTTGTCCATACTTCGTTGCCATCTTCATCTGTTACTGTAACAGTACAGTTATCCTGAAGTGCTGAACAACAATGTACAATATCATCTATCTCATACCAGTTACCTAAGAATCTAGGATCTTCATCATCAGTTACAGGATTACCTTCCTCGTCGCTCCAAGGATCCCAAAACAAATGACTGTGAAGTTCTTCAGACTCTCTATCAGCATGATCAATCCAAAAATCATATTGGGCTTTAGTGAGCTTGCCCATAACAATCTCTCCACCGTAGCCTCTAATTTCTATTTCATACTTCATTTTGCTTACTCCGCGAGTTTCCTTAACATAAGTTTGTGTTGTATGCGTGTTTCAATATTAAGAGCCTTTCGCTTTTCAGGATACATCTCACAAATTTCATCTATGATTTCACTAATAACTTCTAACCTTAGTGCTATGTCTTCATAAACAGATTCAAGATAATCTACCTGCATTTGTTGTTCGCTTTTGGCATCTTTGTTATTAAACAACACTAGTACTTACCATAGTCACGTTCACCTTCCCATGGAAACACAATCCAAACTGGATTTTCTTCTTTGTTAATTTCCAGGGCAGTATAATCAAGTGTATCAAAATTACTTACGGCATTGTCAATCAAACAGGCTGTTCTTACATTGTTACCCCAAGCATCATCTGCTCTCCAGTCTTCTCTAATCCAACTAAGAGTCTTGCCTGTATCATTAATATCATCTATAATAAGAATGTTCTTTTTATAATGATCGCCTGTTACACCTTTAGGACCTTCGCCCCTAGCATCATGTGCCATCCAACCACTGGATTCAGGACCTGTATAGTTTCCACCAGTATCTCTAAATCTTACATCAAGTGCATACATTGGAATGCCTGTGCTATTAGATAAAATAGTGGCTGGAACCAATCCTCCGCGTGTTAGTCCTACTATATAATCTGGTTTCCAGTTGTCCACGAACATGAGGTTATTAATAACCTGGATCATATGTTCAATATCTTTCCAGGTGTAATGTACTTTCTTAGTCATTTTTATTAACGCTTTCTATGATAGGTTTAAGTAATTCTTCAGCTTCAGGATATTCTTCATCCATACATTCAACAACCATATCAATGAGATCCAACTTAGTCATCTCATCATTAATATCAAAATTGAATGGTTCGTATGGTTGATTGAATATGAAGCTATAGCTCATATTATCAAATGGATCAGCCATTACTTTTTACCTTTTTTGATGGTTGCTTTCTTTTTAGGTGCGGCTTTTTTACGTGTCTTTTTTGGTGCCGCCTTAATTACTACAGGACTTGTAGTTGTGCCGTCTTTCTTTGGCTCCTCTAAATCTTTAACTGCTTCTTTGGGTGTAATACCCATTGCTTTTTTAAACCAATTTAACATTATAATCTCCTTTAAGTGAGGAAGGACTCAAAGTCCCTCCTCTGGTTTACGAATTTTACTTCTTATTCCATATTGCATAAAGTATCCAGATTGCGACTAAGCCCATTAGGCCTTCTGCGCCAAGTGTATTAAGCATAGCTGAAACGTTTGCTATAATACTCACTTCTGGTAAGAACGGAATTGCTCCTAGACCAAGCACCTCAAGAACCAACATAAGAGCGGCTATTGAAATACCTACATCTGCTAGGGCTGATGCCCATCCTTTTACTGTTTTAAGAATATCCATTTGATACCTCCTTTCTAACGTTGCGTTGTACTATACTCTTGTTGGAGTTTTACATTGTCAATAAATTCTTTCTTGACTGCGTCCTCCTTGAAAGAACCACGCAACACCGTAGTCTGTGTCAAACTGCTATGGGCTCTAATGCCTCTGTTTTCGCAACAACCATGTGTTGCCTGAACATAAACACCTACGTGCTCTGTTCCAGTTTCTTTTTGAATTGCATTTGCGATCATAACATTTAGATCTTCTTGCAATGTCCCTCGCATGGCACACCACTGTGCGATACGAGTATACTTACTCAATCCTAATAGTTTAGGACCTGCAATAATACCTATGTATGCCACACCTCTCACTGTTTGGTGATGGTGCGAACACAGGCTAGTAAGTTCACTTCTAACAACCAACATGCCTTCATAGCCACCTTCAATATAATTTGGAAAACTACTTGGGTTGGGCATAGGATCATATCTACCAGACATAATCTCATTGATATACATCTTAGCCATACGTCTGCCAGTATCCATACTATTAGGATCTGTCTTTGTGTCAATCAACAAATGTTGCAATACGTTCTCAAATGCCTCTGTTGCCTCGTCAATTAATTCTTGCTTTTCACCTTCTTCAATGTAATCAGCAATGTTGTCGTTAGCCCAATACCTAACGTTGTTAGCTTCTAATCTCTCACGGATCTTATCGGAAGTCTTTCTCATGTACTTTGTTCCTTTATTTTGTTGTATAATTTATCACCACAAAAGAAGTCCGTAAGAGTATTTACTACTTTTTGGCTTATTTCAGGGTGATTATTGCTTTCTAATAGCGTTTTCATGTGCAATACGAGCTCGTCTTTGTGTTCTAGATATGCATCAAAGCTCTCTGTCCATTCACTTGGATAGAGTACTTCTGGAATAGCCATCTCACTATATGACAATCTGTCTGGCACAAAAGGCGTTGCTCCTAATAGAGCACCTTCATACCAACTAATGCCTAGTGTTTCCTGTAGGTTTGCACTAAACACCATTTTACTTTTTGCAAGCAATTCGTGATATTCATTCTTTGTTAATTGTTTTTCCTGAGCAGTAATAAACTCATAGTCAGGAAAACTATTAGCAAGGTCTACAAAAATATCATGTTGTTTCTCAGGTGCAATCCTATGTGGGAATAACACAATATTTTCTTTGCTGTCTGGATTATGATGGCTGAGGATCTCTGTAAGATATTCCATAGGCCAACCCACACGATGCATTTTGTCTGGGTCTAATGCATAGTTTTCATCAAATGCATCTGTAAACATATCAATGTGAAAGTCTGTAGCAAAGAAGTTATCATCATAACATTCATACATTGACATTTCAGCATGTCTAACCCACTTAGCATCTCCAATTAGTCTGCCGAGAAAATCCTGTGTATCATAACTACCTGCATGCCACATGCCCCCGATAGTAATATCGATATTAAGTAGGCTGGCCATGTATCGTAACTGAATGACAGTAGGATTCCAAGCATCTGTATACAGAAAATAATCACCATCATGTATTTTACCTTCGCAAAATAGTGTGGCAATTTGTTGTAGTTGGTTTGACTTGTAAACATTGGTTCCTCCGAAGTTGAGGAACGCACCCGGCGTAGTGGCATGTGGAATTTCTCCTCCGCTAATTACCTTCACCTTCTGGTTCGTTTTATTTTTTAACTGAACCGGAAGATGAGTCTTCCATTGGGCTGTGTAACGTGTGTCCACAGCCTCTATGTCTACTACATATATCATGTAGCAAACATTTCCAACCACCCAGTAGGTTTCACTGCGTACTGCAATCTTCCTACATGGATTTTAAGTTTCTTAGGAGTACGATCTCTGTGGATCTGTACACTAATATCGAAAGTAACGGCATTTTCTTTGTCGCTACTTACAATGTTGAAAGCATAAACTTTATGTGCTTTCTTAAGATCACCTAGGAATGCTTGAAACAATCCAGTAACCTTTACTGTGTCGGCTTCATTAAACATGTAGCCATCATATGGCTTCATAACCTTTAGAAGATCAAACTTGATATCCTGTAGGTTATAAGAACCTGAAATAAAAACACTCATCTTAATTTCCTTTGAATGTTAGTGTTGCGCCGTTTTCGTCATCTTCAGACACTGTAATCTCAATGTCGCGTCCTGGATGCTTTTTGTGAATTTGAAATGCTAGTGCTTCAGCAATCATCTCACATGATTTGTAGTCTAGTTCAAGAGTTTTTTCACTGTATAGTTTTTCCAACCAACGTTTAAACTGGATGAATTCAATATCTCTATCATCATGAAATACTTCAATTGCTACCTTAAAATGAAAGATGTGTCTATGTGGATAACCCAAAAAGGATACATCATATTCATCACCTGTTGCTAGGTTAGGATCTTCAAGGGCGGCTGGATATTTATGAATGCCTTCCTTTGCAAACTTAACCCAGATCATTCTTTTTGTTGGTTGCATAATTACTCCTGCTCTTCACCAGTTTGTTTACGTAAGATTTTTAGAATTTCCCAGAGCTTCCAATCCATTGCTTCTGCGTACTTCATAAACTTCTCAATAGTTTCACTGTCCATTGTGATGTCTTTGGAGATAACGCCTTCTTCAGTAGTTTTGTCTGGTTCATCCATGAGCCTAATTTTCTTGGCCATGTTCACTTCTCCTTTGTTTAAGTGTGTTAATCTCGTCTTTTAGAGTTAACTTGTCTTTCTTCATTTGTGCTAGATCTTCATAGCCTTCAGTATACATGTCAGCTATGTTTTTGTCAAGTGCTCTATGTCTAGCTTCTAGTGCCTTGATTCTATTCTCGAGCTTTTCGAGTGTTACCATTATACCGTCTCCAGTAGTTGATGTGCCTCTTCTTCATCCTCTGTAGTAAATTCAGTATCACTATCAAGCTCTTCAACCTCTACTTCAAACAGGCTGTTAAAACTATTTGTGCTTGTAGCAAGTGTCTTCTTACCATTAAAGTTAGCAAGCATTGGAGCCGCCTCTTCTAACATACTGTAAGGAGTTTCACTTTTAAACAAGTCCTGAATAAACTGTGTGATGTATAGAATATCACGTGGCACCCAAGGACTAAACTGTTCTTCTTTGCTACTGCTCTTTAGTTTACGCCAATGCTTATGTTGTAAACTATGCATCTGCATCTCTGCATCAACAAGTTCATTTGCACGTTGTACAGATTCAATATGTTGATATACATTGTGAGCCATTAGCAAGAAGTAAGTTAGACTATCCCAACTTGTTTTGCCTTCTTTGCCAATTTTATTAAGCATACCTGGCTTATACCAACAAACATCTCCCATTGAAAGCCTATCACCAATAGGACTTGTCCACGGAAACTGAATGTCTGTACCTGCTAGTCGCTTATCATCAATCGCACTATCCATAACATAGCCAAACCTATCTGACTTATGAACGTGCTGAGTATACATCTGTCCTTTTGCTGTCGCAATAAAAGGAGATGCACAATCAAACATGACTTCAATATCCTCGTTAACTGTTTCACGTAGGGCTCGCTTAACCGCTGTCAATGCAACTGCCCAATCCAGTTTACTTGTACCAAGGAAGTGTAGCACATCACGCTCACCTTTTTCTAATAACTTCTCATCACGAAGTTTAAGTAAGTGATGTAGCATAATGTTGATGTCATACTTTGTAGCACCACCAAATGCAAAGCCTTCAAACGGAAGATGCTTTACTGTATCAATCCAAGTATCTGCCTCTGCTTTATCTCTACCTTGTAAAACATTTAGATACTTTGTATTACCTTTACGGTTCTTTACGAACCAATTACAATTATGTAATGTATAATCCAAACACTGACGGAAGTCCTTAATGCCTGTCTTTTGCTTATAAGGTTCACTTGCCGCCATTGTAGGAATATCTAGAATCATACTGTAATCAGCAGTATGTTCTAACCAATTTAAAATAGTATGCCTGAGGCTATCATCACTTTTAAAGTTAGCCCAGTCACATTGTATCACACCTTTAATAATCTGGAAACCACCTGAGTCACCAAGTATAAAAGTATTAGGCCTATCTCTTTCTTGCACCATATTATCGTGCTTGTCTGCCTTTGACAAATCTAGCTGGGCGTGACCAGCACTATACAAACCCCACTTGTAAGTGTAGTATGCATCTTGCTTTAGGAAGTCACACCCATCTAGACCGTCTTCAAAGCGAGCAGGGATTCGTTCGGGGGGAAAGAATGAATCACCTTGCTCGCGGTACCTGCTAATAGTTCTATCATAGAAACTACTAATGCTAGGCAGGAATACAGAATAGTCCTTATTACGTTCTGTTAAATTTACTTTATGTGCCATTTATACCGTCAATGCTGGAAGAATATAGTCATACTTGCCAATGCCTGTATCAATGCTAATCTGCAAAGCACCTCGCTTTGAGATCTGCATAACACAATGACCTGACATACCAAGTTTAAGGATAGCAAGTACTTGTGTCAGTGGCCATGCATAACCTTCATTAAGTTCACCTTCAATGTTATGAGCAAATGTACGTTTACCTGTAAGCGATCCATCACTTGCACCTACTGTAATAATAAGATTGCTATCTTCAGTCTTTACTGTAAAGTTAGGCTCAATACCACCATAGATACCTGCAACTTGTGTAAGCTCACTTACCTTTGCCTTTGTGGGCTCAAATGTTACGTCCCAATCAGTGCCTTTGAACTTCACAGTTTGTAGTGTCTGTTCAATAATTTCTTTACTCATAAACCTATATTGGTCAGTGTTACCATCTACATCAGTAAACAACAAATGATCAGGTGTTTCAACACCATTACGTTCTCTGCCTACAACTGCGATTGATGCACTGTCTTCCTTATAGTTAGGAAGATTAGTTACGCCTGCTAGGAAGCCAAGATTGCCTAGTCCAAACTCACCAGTGAATTCATTAATTGGATTGTGTAGGCTTGCCTTTACAATAACTGTACGCTCAGTGTCCATAGCATCTAGTGTTGTTTCACTATCGCTACCAGTCACCTTAACGGCATTGATAAAGCCAAGACCTGCTGTCATACGTACAATATCTTGTACTGCGTCTTTAACTGTACTCATACTTAGAGTCTCCTTATGTTTTGATTATGTTAAGTATATGATTATATTTAGAAAATGTCAAGTATTTTCTGCCCAAATGGCCATAAAATTTGTGTTTCGTAATTCATCTAACCTGGCCATGTAAGTTAGAAATGTTTCGTAATGTTCTGCCACTGCCGGCATCCTTAACTGTTGTATTAAAGCTCTAAAGTTATGTGCATCAAACCTACTCCAATGCCTATGCTCTAATCTTTCTGCTAGTTTATGTTTGTAATCCTCATTAGGATAATGTTCTATTCTTAAATGATTGGGTCTGTAGAGCGGTAATCCTAACTTGTTTACATTAGAATCATAATTCTCATCTACCCAATCTAACCAGTCCTCAATATTATGGATATTCATTAACTGTGGTACGTAACAAAATCCATGTCCTACTTTTGCTTCACGTAATAACTTTAAATTATCTGTAAACTTTTGCCAACTAATTGTTTTGCCTACACTAGGTCTTGCTATTGGATATAAGTCTTCTCCGTGTGCATCACAACTTATAACAAGTTTACAATTAAACTTCGCTAACTTATCTATAAAAGGTTCTATTAAACTTGCGTTTGTTATAACTTTTAATACTCCATTATAACGTTCTTTTTCCAGTCTGTCAAGTAAATATTTCACTTGTGGCATATAAAATGGTTCGCCTCCTGACAGATCTATTAGGTTAGCATTTATAAAGTGTTCCCAATTATCATCTATAAAACTAATAGGCAACTGTGCAACTGTTTCAACCATTGCTTGTTCATTAAGAGGCCTGTTTAAATAATTTACATCCGCATCTGTACTGCTTTTAAATACTCCGTTAAACTTTTCCCAATCTTTTAACCATCCTGTGCTTCTTGCTATATTGCACATTGGGCATTTCATATTACATGCATTGCTGAAGTCTACTTTTATTTTACGTATTCTTGTTGTTGCATGTTGTGCAAAGTCTTTGTAGTTAGTATATTTGTTTCCAGATAGCATTTCAATACTACCATCTTGATTATGGCTACTTCTAAAACTGTCGCCTATCTTATCTTCTCTATCCCAACACTTGTTACATATCCTATGTCGCTCACCGTTCTTAAATGTTTTACGTACATCTTGTAAGAAATTACTGTAAAATATTTCCGATAGTGAGGTACTATTTACATTACCAACTGCCTTTTGTGTATCACAACAGATTAAAACTCTGCCGTCAGGACGAATAAACATTTCAGAAAATGGTATAGGACAATAAGTTTCTAGGTTCATGTAAATTGAGCTCCGAAAGGATCGAATTCTGTACCACACTTCTGGGCACAAACACCTAACTTACCGGACTTAATACTCTCAATTTTCCAACTACGTTTTATGTCTTCCATAATGCCAGATTCAAACACGCCTTCTATACCAAAGTACTTAGCGTTTATTGCATCTTTACCACCAGCTCTATCTATGAAATCCCATATTTGTTCAGCACGATAGTCTTCGTGCCACCATTTATACATACGACCTGCTGTCCAACAGCAAGGCAAAACAAGTCCTTCTGCTGTTACGAATACACTCATGTCTTTTAGAATCTTACAACTAATAGAGGCTTTATTGTAGTACTCCATCATACTACCATATGTCTTTTCAATCTCTTTCATCTTTGCTAATGCAAGGTTCTGATGCTCTGCCTTCTTAGGCTTTGCGAGCTTCTGTGTTTCTTTACCCTTGCGATTAACTGACTGATGTTCTGTCTTTGCTTCATGTGATGTACTTTTAATAAAACGTCCTGTCTTCTTTTTCATAAAACGTTCTACACCCCACTCCTTAGCGAGCTGTTCAGCACGTTCTACATCACATTCACTGTGTTCAAATATTAAGTAATCCCATCTTGCTCTGCCACCTGCATTGATAAATGCTTTCATGTTACGCTCTACGAATTCCCAACGTACATTCTGCCTATACAAATGGTTTGTATTTTCTAATCCATCAACACTGAATATTACACAACCCATTTTACCAATTGCTTTTGCAACATCAGCCCACCACTCTGCATCACGAGCACCTGCATTTGTATTCATGCTTAACCAAATGTTAGGATTGCATTCTCTGAAATAACGGAATACTTCTAATGTATCTCTTGCACTAATAGGATCACCTAAGTTACCACACATATACATTGTCTTTAACTGCTTAATAAAATCAGGAGGGAAGATAACCATTATATCTTCAAGCGATAGTTCCTGTTCAGCACCTCTTATGTGTCTGTTAACCTCACCACCATTGTGATTACGATCACACATAGGACAGGCCGCATTACAACGCTGTGTAATTTCTAAATGCACTTCTTTAATGTCGCTTACTTTATACATCTAATACAAACTTTACATCTTTGCCAGGACCTATTTCACTGGGCATACCACCATGCTCAAATACATAGTGCTTTATAACTGCTTTATACCATATATGACTATTGTGATGTGCTTCTTTGTTAAACTTATGAATACTATTATTGTCTGCAGGCATTGTGCTGATTGCTCTTGCCGCTTCTCGCTGTAGTTCTCTTGTCTTTAATGTGCCTAAGTATTCATCAAACTCTGCAAATGTAAGTTCCCATAGTTCATCATCCATTTCATCTGTCATCTATGATCTCCATATATTGTTTCAACACCAGACAGTGTAACTATCATTGCCTTACGTTCTACATGCCATACTATTTCTATTACACGTTGTCCTTTATCATTTGTATCAACACCATTTAAATCCCATTCAGTTCCGTAATGAAAGTCTTGTTTAGTAAGTTGATAGGTAAGGTGTGCCATTGCATCCATCACAGGAAAGTGCATACCTTGATGATGCTTGGTATGGTCAGTAACCACATGATGCGTAAGTCGTATCATTTTCTACCTATAAGCATGAAGCGATTATATAGATGTGTATCCAATGTGCCTTCATAATATATTTCTGACATAGGATATTTTGCCTTTGTGTCTTCAATATCTTTCATACAGTTTACATGCTGTTCATTACTAAAGTAATCGTTCTGATGTAATACTGTAAGTGTTCCTGCTGGTAAGTTTTCAAACCATTCATTGTTCATGTGTTCACAACTTGTATTGATCACCAAGTTAATGTTACTCATATGTTTCCAACCAAAGTTATCATAAGCATTCTGTTTATCTTCTTGAGATATAATACCCTGTTGTAACTTCTCATCATTCTCAAAATGCCATTCTTTTATCTGTTGATCTCTACGTTCATTATCAATAAACTTCAGCTGATTGCCTTGCCATACAAGTTTGTTTACATCTGCTGTGTATGGAGTAAACTTTGTATCATCAAGTTCATCTGCATACAACCTTTTACATGGACCTACTACTGATTCATCTACATCAATACTATAGATCTTATGTACATTAAACTGTTCGAATAGGAAGTGTGCAATAAAATTATACCAACCTCCATAGAATACTACATTGCCTATAGGCTCTGTGCCTATTACTTTTGCCAGTTCAGTTACCAACCAAATTTTACTACGTATCTGTCCTCTACTATAAAAGTCACCCAAGTTAGGAACGTCTAATTCCTGGTTTGCAAAGTAGGCCATAAACCTTGCTGTTCGTTGTATTAGAGATTCGTTAGGAATATACCATGCAAGGAATCCTATAAGACTACGTGCTTTAATATCGTAATCTTCTAGCTCACTATGCATTGCAATATTAAAGAAGCTCTGTAACTTTGAGGACATCTCTTCTTTTTGTGCTTCAACGATACCACTTAGTTCTTTACGTGCATATTTCTTAGCCATATTAATTAATAGATCACGTTTCCTATACTTGTTATCGTGGTATAAAGCACGAAATATTAATTCAAAGTCATCATCATATGCTTCTGTAAAACGAAAGTATTCGCTTAGTCCACATAACCAATGGTGTTGTTCTTGAAAATCAGAGGGCTTCACTAAATGTCTCCTTCAACCAATTCCAATCGTTGATCCTACGTAAGGCTTCAACGTTGTTTTTATAATGGGTGCCAAAGTCTCTACCTTGTTGAGCTCCTAGTAAAGCATATTCGCCATACTTGCGATTGTCTCCACGCTCACACCATACTTCTAATCTATAACTATCATCTGTCTGCTTGTTATGATCCACTATACCACTTGCTAATTTTGTACATTCACGAAATGCACTGCGCCAGGTATTAAATGGATCAGTATTAAATGCTGTAACATTACTTATCTCAAAAAGAGGTTTGAACTTAGCACCAATGCTTGTGGTCATGTCTACTTTGAACTCTTTAACATCCAACAGGTTTCTTTTGGGAAACAACTTGACTGCACCATATCCATATATGAGATCATTAATAGGGTTATGACTACGATATGTAAACACACACTCTGTTTCTTTGACACCTGGGTAAGCCTCTTTAGTATTACTTGGTTCAAACTTAAATTGGAAGTTTGGTTGTATCCAAGCATCTGCATCACATACATAAAAATATTTAGTATTTGATTCTTCTGCACAGGCTTTATGTGCATTAAGTAATCCTTCTACACCATCAATACGTTTAGCATTTGGTGCAAAGGTTTGTAAGTGTGCAAAGTTCTCCTCTGCCTCTGGCTCACCAAACGTGAGCATGAAAACATCTAGCATTTACTATCCTTTATTGCTTTCTTTACTTCGTTATCTAACCAGTGTTCTTTAACTGGTGTTATATACTTCTTGTTCGCATCCTCTTTTAGGATACTATCTAGCTCTTGTTCCCACCAACATATAGGCCAGTTCATCTCCTTTGCTAGGCTTTGCAAATATTTGTCTTTATACAAATACAATAGTTCCTGGCTAAGGAAGTTAGTAGGGTACATGTAGACTAGACTTTTCAACTTGTCAAGAGCTTGTGGTGTTGTGTGTTTACCTCTTACTCTTGTCTGTTGTGTTTCTAATATGTTCTGATCTCTACCAATTACTGCTAATTGTATTTCACAGTAATGACTTGCTTCACGAATAAACTCTCTGTAGTTAGGTATTGTTTGTTCGCCTTTATATACAAAAGGACAACTTATACTGGTTACATAATAATCTGATTGTGTCCAATCAACATCATGCAACATCTCAGGATCCTGCCAGCATTCATAAAATGGTTCATATTGATGGCCCTGCCAATATGTATAGAGCAAACTCTCCCAACCATAAACTTCATCATGTAGGGCAAATATTTTACTAAACAAATGATTACCGGAACCCTGCGGTCCAGTCATAATCAGCATACGTTTTTTCATGGAAATCCTAAGTATAAATAACTGTATACTTATTTATTATATAGAAAAACTCCCGAAATGTCAATAGAAAATCTCGAAAAATTCTTCGATTGGGCTCAGACCACAGGGCGAGCTCAGGTAATCTTTACACATGCAAGTAGTCTTGAACTGCGTAGCCTGCTTGATTGCACCACAATCAGTGGAAGAATGGGTGAAGTAATGGGAGGATTCAGTCGCGACATAGATGCATTTAGAGAAATACCATTAGAAAAGCGAAGAGAACTTGCAACAACTCCTAGAGATAATTGGCGTGATGACGAGGATCTATATTTAACATACAGAATGGCAAAGATATTATGGTTATTGTATGACATTAGAGATAAAGGCATTCAGCAACCAATGCAACTACAGGACTATGGTAGATTTTATACATGTCATCCAGGTGGTGATAAGAAAGTATCTGCTGTATTCATGCTTAATTTAGAACGTATTCCATTATTCTATATTTGGTATCCTGAAGTAAATCAAAGTCCTTGGCACTGGACAAGGAATCATGATGTAATAAAGTCTCCACAAGAACTAGCAGACAAGTTTGAAAATGCAGATCATCCCACATTTAATTGGCACTATGATGAGCCAGTATTTACAAAAGGAGACGATGGTTACAGTTATCAGAATCCACAAATGGAACCCTGGGCAAGAGGCATGGCATTAATGTTACGTAAAAGCCAAAAATATACAAGTAATCCAGATAAATTTAGACTACAACTTCCTACGTTTAGTTATGTTGATGCTGTACACAGAGTAGCAATGGAACAACAAGCAAAGCGTTTAGTAGGACAACTTATATTCAAAGGAGATAAATTTCTCATGGGAGAATATATGTTTACACGTAAAGCAGATGGTTGGCTGTTTGAAGGATACGACCATTTCCCTAGAAGTTTGGTTGACACTGACTATAAAACAGATCCCACAAAAGAAAGAATGATACAAAATACAAGAGGGAATATTAGTTCGTTTAGGAAAGACTTATGAGTGATATGAATGTACATATAGCGTATCGTCGTGAACGCTATACAGAAGCAGACATAACAAACCCACAACTATTAGGACTAGCAACTGTAGAAATTAACCCAACAGAGCTATGCAACAGAACTTGTAGTTTTTGTCCACGTTCTGATCCAGACATTTATCCTAATCGCAAGTTACATATGACTGTGGATATTGCAGACAAACTTAGTACACAACTATACAACGCAAATTTTACAGGTGATATACATATTACAGGGTGGGGAGAGCCTCTATTAAATCCAGACATTCTAGAAATAATAAGTAAATTTAGCAGGTATTTTTTTACTGAAATGATAAGCAATGGCGATCGGTTACTGAGTAAAAGAATATCACATAAGGATTTGACTTCATATGGTTTACATAGTATTATAGTAGACTGTTACGATAATGAACAACAGACTATGGCAATGGAAACATTGCTATCTGACTTTGAGGGTAAGCAACGTATAAGAAGCAATTACGACACAGGCAATGCAAACTTGTTGCAACTATACAACTTTAACAATCGAGGTGGGACGTTAGGTGCAGTCAAGTCTATGCAAAGACAGTGCTGGATGCCAATGTACAAAGCATTTGTTGATTGGGACGGCGGGGTTGGATTATGCTGTAATGACTGGGCAAGAAAACAGAAAGACTTTGGTAATATAAACACTGATACCTTTAGTAATATATGGATGTCAGATGAATTTAAATATGTACGCAAACAACTATTAGAAGCAAATAGAAAAGACCTATCAGCATGTAGTGGCTGTAATACAAATGGTTGTAAAAGCGGAGAAGGGAGCGCCAAACTTTGGCATGAGAATTTATATAGGATATGATCCAGAACAAGAAGACGCTAGTAAAGTTTGTGAATATAGTATTCATAAACATGCTAAGGTAGATGTAGACATTGTACATCTAAAAACTGATGAACTGCGTGAGCAAGGATTATATTGGCGCAATGATACAGGCAGTACAGATTTTTCCTATAGTCGTTTCCTAATACCACATTTGGAAGGCTACAATGGCTGGGCTATATTTGTTGATTCAGACTTTGTATTCACAAAAGATATATGTACGCTGGGTGATGATCTGGCACAAACTCCTAACGCTGATATGATGAGCTGTTTTGTAATAAGACATGCACCTTATGTTCCTAAACAGGAAACAAAATTTTATGGTAGAAAGCAGGAACAACTACCTATGAAGAACTGGAGTAGCCTTATGTTCTATAACTGCGGACATGAACATACTAGAAAACTAACACCAATGTTAGTCAATAACCAATCACCTAAGTTCTTACATAGATTTGAATGGACACAGGATCATCTAATAGGCATGATGGATGTTCGTTGGAATTGGCTTGTAGGTGAATATGGCATATGCCAAGGCTCTCCTTGGGGATTACACTTTACAAATGGTGGCCCATTTAATAATGAATGGGGACAGGACTATGAAGATGTTTGGTTAGAATACTTTAATGAAATGACAGGATTGGATTACAAAACGGATAATGCATAATCTATATACATACAATTTGACTGAGTCTTAATAAATACCGATATAACTGTCGGGGGATAGAAACATGGAGTTTCTTGGTTTTATTGGAGACGTAGGTTTCCCAATAGCTAGTGCTATCGGCGCTGGCTTTTTTATTTTTACAACGCTGAAGTTTATACTTGGAAGCGTTACTGTACAAGTAGGAACGATCAATAATATGATTCATAGTTTAGACAATCGTGTACAAACAATGAACAATGATCTAGTTAAAATAGATGCACTAATGTCGTATGCATTAGGAGTAAAACCTAACACAGACAGAATAGCCGCAAACGAAGGCAAAGCGGACGCAAGGAGAGACTAATATGATGTGGGTAGATTATACAATTGACAGCATACCAGGTGGCAAAGGCTTTAAAGTCAAAGGTGACTGGGAAGGCGAAGTAATGGGTAAACAAAGCGATGGTACTGATAAAGACCATTGGCTATACAAACCAGGAGATCGCTTCATAGTAAACGAAGCAGGGTGGCTAATTAGATGCAACCCAGAAGATATTGAAAAAGATGGAACTAACTAGTTTATCAGACGCTATAAGTCAATATGGGTTCCCAATTATAGCCGCACTTGGAATGGCTTATCTAATATATTACGTATGGAAATGGGTAGTGACTGAGATAAAGCCAGTACTTGGAGAGGCAATGGGGACTCTTATTGGACTAATTGATAGGGTAAGAATGCTAGACAATGATATGATAAGGCTCCATCAAAAGCTAAATATGGTTTTAGAGTTTAAAGAAGAATACGAAAAACTTACAGGCAATAAGCTCGACATTGACATAGATGACATTGAACGAGCAAAGAAGGGAAAACACAGTGGGCTGGCTCGAAAGACAAAATGAAGTCACACAGGCCTACCTAAGAAAGCAGGCAACTTGGCACACATGGGAAGTGATCACAGTTGGTTTGTGTGGGGTTTTAGTGGGAGTAGCATTAGGAAAATTGTGCATGTATATGTACATACTGATGTAGAATTACTTCGTAGTAGCAATAAAGACACCGTTCCAGTCGTCGGGTAATTCCTGCGTCTTCATGTATTCACAACGTTCAATCCACATATCATAATAGCCAGCCATTTGTCCATCAAAGTGGCTGTGTATTTTCTCACATATTTCTATAGCCTTATCAAACTGTTGAGACTTATATGCTTTATGCATGTCTTCGTGGTAACGTCTTGTTGTACGCCAAGCAGGTTTAGGATCATCTAGTACTGTCCAAATACCAATACCTACAGTCTTACCTTTAACTGCTAGGTCATCTATTTTTAAATAAAAGAAATCATCTTTTGTTTTTTGGTATGTTGCATCACCAATTAATAAGACGCATCCGTATTCTTTACACTTGCTTTCAATTCTTGCGGCTGTTGATACACTGTCGCCAAGTACATCATAGCTATGTCTGGCTGTGGATCCCATCTCGCCAAGGTAACCGAGTCCAGTGTTGATTCCTGCTCCCATTCCAACAGGCGGCCTACCTTCGCTAGTAATTTTATCATTAAACTTCTCCACTGCTTTTAACATATCTAATCCACATTGCACTGCTGTTTTAGGGTGTGCTGGATCTTCTATAGGTGCGTTGTGTACGTGCATACTTGCATCACCTATATACTTTATTATCATACCATCCATATCTAGGACGGGTTGTGTGATGGCATCCATATAGCCATTCATTATCTTAGTTAGTCCTTTTACATCATCACCAAAGCTCTCGCCCAGTGGTGTAAACCCACGCAAGTCACTAAAACAAATACTAACTTCACGCTTCATACCTTCCTTGATGAGTGCAGGATTTTCCTGTAGCATACGCACGACTGTTGGTGATGCGTAACCTGCGAATTGCTTTTTAATTTCCATCTTCTCAAAGTACTCTCGCATAAATCTACTGAACACTGCATGTAATCCAACGATTAATAACGCTAGTACTGGCATACTTGCATCTAACAAATACAAGTAATGTTGCCAAGCATACAAAGCACCATACGATAATCCACCACCTATTACTAAAATAGATAGTCCAATTATCCAATATGGTGCCATGTACGCTAAAGCAACTATCGTTATGCCAACAACTGCTGTAGCTGTTAGCTCGGCAAGGTAAGCCCAAAAAGGTCTCTGTATACTATCTCCATCCAGTAAATTTTGTAGTGTTGTGGCGGCTGGCACATAACTATACTGAGACCCTTTTGGACTCGCGATAATGCTTCCAATCCCTTCTGCTGTAACTCCTAATATAACCACCTTGCCCGAAAGTTTATAGAAGTCAGCAGGATTAGATGCACTAACCTTTTCAAATTCTTTATTCCAACGTATCCATATCTGTCCGTTAGGATCAGTATTAATTATAGGATACCCTGGTACTCGTATCTTCTCAATACCGCCTGCGTTTGCTTTTATCTGGTAGCTGGGTTTGCCTGTTGCTACACGAATAATCTCTACTGCTAAATTAGGATACGTTTCTGTTCCTACCTTAACAATTAAAGGTACACGTCTTATAACACCATCAATCTCCGGGGCTGTGTTGATTACACCCACGCCACCTGCGACTTCTCCAAACGCTGGTATTGGACCTAGCATACCTGGCCATTCAAATAACCAGGGCATGGGATCTCCTATCATTGCAACACCTCTCGGTACTGCATTTTTATTGGCTTGTAAACTACCTGTTTGGGCAATTACTACACCATTATCTGTAAGAGCGTCCTGTAGGTAACTGTCGCCTCCAAGTCTATCGTCCTCGCTGAACAGCATAGGCAAAACTATTATACCTGCTCCTGCTTCTCGCAACTGCCAAATGATATCACTTAGCACTGCACGATTCCAGGGCCACTGTCCATATTTCTCTATGGAGGCTTCGTCTAATGTAACAATTCCAATGTCATTGCTTTGCACATATTCATCTTGCTGTTGCAATAGATCAAAACTTTTTAGTCGTAATGTCTCTACGACAAAATTATTATTATAATGAAAGAACAATATAACAAACGCTGTAAGTAATGGAAATAGCCAGTGTGAAGCTCTAATCATCCTTCATACCTTCTACTTGCTCTCTTGTCCAACGATTGCCTTTCCAATCTTGTTCCTTAAATGGTAACGGTTTTCTTTCTACATATAATCTATTAGGACACTGGTACTGTTTCATTGTTCTAGCGAACTCTTTTGTTGAGTCTTTACATTGGTAAAAGCACATACGCTCATCACCTGCTATAACATTAAATTGTATACTACAAGCCATCAAGCCTGCCATTGCTAAATCAAATATATGCATCTAATTCTGTGTTACTGTTATACCACAACCAAAGGCATTTGTACATGTACCTGTTAGTGTGTAACTTTTATTTGTTGATGCTGTCTGATCTAAGTCCAGCGTATAAGCACCACCACCGTTAGTAAGATCAATGTTTGCTGTATGATCTCCATATCTTTGAAAGACATTTACATCATGTCCATCATCTAAAACAATATCTGCGAACTGCGTGTCTGTATTACCACGCTGTGTTACTTCCACAGTATTGCCATCACCCGTAATCTCTATAAATCCATCGTGTTGACCGGCGCCACGCTGTGTATGTTTAACAGTATTACTATCACCTGTTACATAGTTTGCAATATGTAGGCCGCCCTGGTTATTATCATCTGTTTGATAACTTGCTAAATTGTTGCTGTTGCCTTGTACAATCCAATAGACATCATTGTCGCCTGTTTCACTTGTATCTATATTGCCTGACTCGTGTTTGCCTTGCCATGCTTTAATATTATTGCTGTTACCGTTTACTGTTACCCTAGCAATATTATTATCCTGTCCGTGTATTTGTACATCTATATTATTGTAGTCGCCATTCTGTACTTCTGCATATACATTATTACTATCGCCATCAACTGTGACACTAATAGCATTGTCATTATCGTTTCCATTACCTATTTCTGTATGTGTAATATTACTATCACCATCAACATCTATTGCAATGTCATTATCATGTCCATGATTGTCTATAGTATTTGTATTAGTATTGCCGTTTACTGTTGCTGTAATTGTTTGATTGTTACCTGAAGTCCATATGCGATATTGGTTTGTGTTTCCTGTCTGACTTAAATTTGTTGTCTTATCGTTACCACTTAATACTGCATCACCTGAGCCGTTAAGTCCTTCAACTTGATTGTTCTCTCCGTCCTGAACTATATCTAAGTTAAGATCATCTCCTATTTGATTTACATAAATGTCGTTAGCAAAACTACTGCTCGATATCAATACGATTGCCGCCGTCAATGCCCAGTTTATAGTCATATATTTCCCACTCCCCTTGTTTCATATTTATCGAATAATCATTGCCTCTGTCCAGCCTTAACTTAAAGTAACTATTTGTAATTGGATCTCTACGCTGAACAACCCACTTACCATCTTCTTTCTCTAATGTAATACCAGTCTCGGGATCAAAGCCGTATTTTATTGCGTCATCTACAAAAAATTGTTTATTTTGTCGCATAAGTTCATCCCTAAACATATTGTATAGTGCTTGGTTAAGTTGATCTAGAATATCATGCAAAACATCCTGTAGCATATAATCTGTTTGATCTAGTTCAGTTACCCAAATGTCCTTAATGCCTTCCTGTAGTGCATCATAATCTAAACCATCAAAATCTAAAAAGTCAATACCCAAAAAGTCTGCAAGTCTTTTACGCTGTATATACTCCTCATACTCTTCATCAACGTATGGATTACGTTTACGTAGAATAATAAGTTGGTTAATTTGACTCTCATCAATATCTAATAGCAATGGTCTTGCAGGCTTATCCCATCTTGTTGTAGTCATTGTAGCCTGAAATGCTTGGTTAAGTATAACTTGCCCAACATCTGTATCAACAGTAATCTCACCTGTATAACAATTACCATCTATATCACAACTAGGTAATAGAGTAATCATACTACCACCCAGCTCATCTACAACCATAATAAAGTCTGTGCCTCGCACACCAATGGTTGCACTAGGGGTTCTTATCTTAACATTTTGTTGGTAACGTTTTGCTATTTGTCCACTAGCGTATCTTACTGTACCTAGTGTTGCTTTGATGCTTAGTTTGCCTATGCTTTGATCTGGATCGTAAACAAACTCATCTATTAATAAACGACTATGTTCTGTAATATCTACCCTTGTATCATCAAGGAAGTCTATTTGCATTCTACCTCTTGCTGTAACGGCAGTGTCCATAGTCTGTACACCTACACCGTTTATAGCCTCGATACTTTCTGAACCACGCTCTAAGGCGCCGGATCCTTTAATCTTACCTATCTCACCCACAGAACCAAAGGCTATTTGTGGTATTAATATTAAGATTAAGGCCCAACGCATTAGTCGCTCTGTGTAATGTCAACATCTGCATTGTCGCCAGTTAAGTCTAAGTCAACTTTATTATCGTTTACACCTGACTGATCAACCTTTACATTGTTTCCTTTACCCTTAATTGATATGATTTGTGTGTGGCCATCAACATCACCATCACCAGCAATATCTAAATCTAATACGTTATCTGTATTAACTAGACTACTATTCTTATTAACTGTTACTGTGATTAATGCACTTTCGCCATCAACATCTGCTGTTATGACTGTACCATCATCTGTTACTGTGAAGTTAGCAACTAGATCTTTGGCGTCTGCACTCTCACCAACATTAATTGTATAGTCTTGATCATCGCCTGTGGCAGTAATATTAAGAGTTACACTCGCACAATTACCTGCTTCACCACTATCACATAACAAATCAACTACGTTGTTATCACCTGTGAATACCCACGTACCTGTGTAGGTAGCACCTAGAATCTGGGCTGTAATTGCGTTGTTGTCACCAGTTTGTGTGATGTCAAATGTCATTGTGTCTGCGTTAGTAGTAGCACTACCTAGAATAACATCCTGTGATGCTGTACCAATCTTGTTGTTTTCACCATCTTGTGTGATATCTAAATCTAGTGTGTCACCAACTTGCTCTATATATATTTCATTTGCTGATACGATGCTCGCACTTAGCAACATTATCAGTCCAATAATATATCTCATCTTTATTCCCCCCGATAAGATTCTTACTTATCTTTTAAATGGGCCTGCTGTTGCTCGTATAAGTATAAGTCATTTGTTGTTTTAAAACATTTACCGCTCTTATCGCAAAACTGAAATTGTTTGTCTTGTGGTGTTTTATCTGATATCATGTCATCTATCCACCTGAACTCAATCTCTTTATTCAATAGTTCTGATTTACTTTTTGGTAATGGTATATCTACTTTAACTGTTGACTTTTCCCCCTCGAACTTCCATAAGCCCTCTTTTTGTCCTTCATAAATTAGTTCTATAATTGCACATTCAATAGCCGCTCTTACTGCATAGTTCACTGGTTCATTAACACTGTAACCTGTTTCACTCTCTATTGCTTTTGTGCCTAAGTCTAAAAACTTAAATATGTCCGCTCCGCTTCTTGTGCTTGCTATTGACTTTTCTGTTGCTATTGATAACAGAACTCTCCCTGTGCTTACACTTACCATACGAATCACTACTGTAACCGTATCAACTCTATACTCAGTCTGTGCGCCGACGCCTAAATATCTAGCACCTACACCACCTACTGCCGTGTTAGCGTCATAGCCTACAATACCTCCTTCAAGTATCAGCCCTGCAAAACGTAGTGGTTTAAGAGGAGTAGGACCGTTTGGTAATTCCTTCTCATAAACCTCTCTCGTATTGCGTATCAGCTGACGTTCCTTAATTAGGTTGTCCATGCCTACACGCTCTACCACTTCAAACCAGGAGCCTCCTCCAACCTCTTGCAGACCTTTGATAACCCAAACTTCTCCGCCCTGTGTAACGGCACTAGATAAACTAGCAACGTTCTGAGCTGGCTTACGCTGTCCCGTCTTATCTTGGAACCCGTAAACAGCAATGGTAATTTTGTTACCATCAAGTTTGGGAACATCTTCTAGACGCTCCGCAATCGGACTTACTTGTACTCGTGGTGTACTATCTGCTTCGCTATAAGTTTTTAAGCTCTGTTGCATTGTAGTACAACCTGCTAGTGCAAGTATTAGGACAATGGAAAGATATTTCATTAAAAGAAAAACTCCCCAGAACCTGGTATTGTGATGGTTGTTGTTCCGCTGTCATCTACAACTGTGAGTGTTATCTCACCTGTTGTGGTGTCTTTAGTCCAACTAATAGTTGATCCCTCAATCTCTGTCGTACCGCTTGTAGGACAAGCATTGGTATTCGAACTAGTGCATTGAGTGAACATACTATCCACCATCTGCTTGGAGAGTGTTGCGTAAATCCTAGACTCAACGTTTTTAATAAACTTGTTGAGTGTCGTATTTTCCATCTCACGTTCTAATCTGGCAATTTCGGAACGTTTTTGATCCTCTATTTCCTGTTTGCGTTGAAACTGTAATTGTTCAACGCTTAGTACGTGATTACTGTAACCGTTGCCGTAGTGAAAAGCCGGTGATTTAAATGACCAGTTAAGCTCTCCTGCATGAGAACTTGTTATAGTCAGGGCAAGAACACCAACTAATAAATACTTTAACATGTACCCCTCCGTAGGTATTTATGTATAGGTGTAAATATTTTTACACCTTTTAGTATAGAGTTAGGAAAATGAACCAATATAAATCGGAACAAGACTTCATTTGGGATTCTTTAGATGAATTGTTTCCCAACACTACATCAGATATTTATCCGGAAATCAATGAGAACCACACCTTGGACGCTGAACTTAAGGAAAAAGAATCGTTTATGATTATAGATGCACTGAACTTATGTGATTATAATCAGACACATACGGCTTCTGCACTAGGTATAGGCAGAACTAATTTAATTGCTAGGTGTAAACGTTTGGGAATTAGTTTGAAGAAGGACGAGTTGGAGGCTTCTCCGACATTTGAAATCTAGGCTTCTCTCGAAGTTCTAATTGCTGGCGGAAGCGAGCTATAACATCTGGATGGTTATCTGATTCAGAGATAAAAAGTTTGATGGCAACCCAGCCATTACCTAAAAATATAAGATTGCCATTCTTGTATAATTTTGCACGACTGGAACTGTCCATCTCTAACATTAAGTTACTATGAATGTACTTAGTCATACACTAACACCTTATCTAAATCTACAAATATTGGCTTACAATAAGCCGTGGCCTTATGCTCCTTAGGCACCATACTAATGGAGCCGTAGTTACCATACCTTTTCACTACTCTATTTGCAAAGTATGTACATCTGTCTATTGACATGAAGTACATTGGTGGACCCTTAGTCTGGACATCGCCGAGCAAGAGCACCAGCATAAAAACATGCGTCATCATCGAAGGCTGTACAAATAGATAAGGAAGCCAATAAAAACAACTATAACAAGAATTAGACCACTAATTGCTACTACTTCAATTACCTTTTGTCTACGTTCCTGTTGATCATAAATTGCTTGCTGACGTTTCTTACGAATGTCAGCTTCTGTCTTGACTAGCTCATCCCATGCACTAGGGCCTCTTGTTGCTACAATGATCTGCCTCAGCTGATCACGCATATCCTCCGCTTTTTTCTTTGCCATGAAGATCGTCATTGCTTCTTCCTCTACGGAACCAGCGTTAAAGAGCTTCTTGAATAGTGGTGGTTTTTTATTTAATTCTTCAGCTTTTTTGAGGTCAGAGACAGCACCCATCCAGCGACCCAAGTCGCCTGCCATGCTTTCTATATCCCTGCCAACAGCAAAACCTTTTTTAATTGTGTTGAATGCGGCTGTCGCGCCAGCAATCGCTGTGATTGGATCAATCATAAAAAATCCCCCCGGATAATACTATACGTATTTATTCGGGAGGACCTAATTAAATGTTTACATAAAACTAATTATGCATAATCCATTGTGCGACTCTTGTTAAAGAAACCGTACAATAGAAGTAGTATACCAATTATAATAGCAATTGGTAGCATTGGGTGTTGTATAAACGTAGGATTATTAAGGATATAGTTTTGACTTAGTAAACTAAAGTCTCCACTCAGTGCCGCTGACACTGACTTTATATCATCATAAAAGAATACGTTAGACAACTGTAGATAACTGGCTTCAATACGTGGGAACAAGATGTAAGCCATCAGCAGAGCGGGTCTACTAAACTTACCATACTTACAACACATACCAATGGCTCCGAACACCACTAGCATGGTTAAGTCTTCCCATACACTTGAATAGAATCTACTTGCAAGAACAGCCCAGATTGTTAATGCCAACATTGGGGGGATCCAATATATTGGGTTGATATAAACAATCTTACAACACCATCTTGCAAATACTAACATTAATACACCAGCAAAGAATGTGCCAAACATATAGCCATAAAGTAAACTATTGATAAACTGCGTGTCATCCATAATGTATGGTGAACCAACTTCAAAGCCTACGTAAAGCCATAAGGCCATTAAAAGTGCGAACACCTTTCCGCCTGGAATACCAAACATAATAGTAGGCAATAAGCCTCCCATCTTGCCAGCGTTGTTAGCGCCTTCAGGACCGATAACACCTTTGATGTTTCCGGTTCCAAACTTTACTTTTTCTTTTTTATTTAATGCTACTGTGGCACTATAACTTGTCCAGTCACCAATACCGCCACCAGTACCAGGAAGAATTCCTACAACAAAACCAATACACCCACCCATAAAGGCTAGGTACTTGTGTTTCCAGACAGCCATAATGCCGTCCCAAGTTTGTTTATTGTGTTCCTTACGTGAAATCTTAGCAACTTGGTACTTTGTTGTAAGAGCTTCATATAATTCAGGAAGGGCAAACAAACCTGCCGCCACAATAACAACTGGTACACCATCTTCAAGGTATGCCCAGCCACCTGTGTTACGGACTTCTCCCATCATGCCATAGCCAATGGATCCAAAGAATAGACCAACGCCTATAGCACATAAACTTCTAAATGTATTCTTAGTAGTCACAACTGATATTAGACAGAATGCTACTAGAATAAGTGCGGCCACCTCTGGCACACCTACATATTCTGCTATTGTTCCGTACATAGGAATAATAGCCATACCTAAGGCACCAAATAATAAACCGTTAATCGTGCTTACTGTAATCGCAGAACTTAGAGCGTAACTTGCCTTACCCTGCTTTGCCAGTGGAAATCCATCCACCATTGTACTCGCCGCCCCTGATGCTCCTGGTATACCCAAGAGAACACTTGCAAAACTATCGCCAATAGTACATGATACCATTGTTGCTATTGAGAACATAACGAATAGATAATTACCACCAGTAAAATCAAAACTTTGTACAATTACAAAGAGCATAATGATTGCTTTACCAGGACCTGCACTAGGAATTAACCCAATCAGTCCTCCGTAAAGAATGCCGGCAGTGAGCATTACTGCCCACTGCACGGCTACTGGATATTGAAGGATAAACTCCATTTTAGTTTAGAAGTTCTTCCTTAACGAAAGCATCTTGGTACTTAAACACGTCGTTTGCAAGTACAACTAATGTTTCAAGATTCTCTCTGGTGATTAGCGAGAACAAGTAGTCACTGTGTGCAACAACTTCATCGCCAGACAACCAAGGGAAAGCGCCTAGTTTCTTATCTAAACGTGCCATTGCTTCTGGATCTGCAATCATTTCCGCAACTGCGGCGTTTACATCATCTTTAAGTGGTGAGTTAGGAGCAATCCAAATTGTCTTTTGGAAACCGTCTCTGTAACCTTGGAATGTTACATATGCTTCATAAACTGGACCGCTAGGTGCTACACCCCATTCAGCTTCATATACTTCTGGGAAAGACTGTGCGCCTTTTGGTGCGTTTGGATCACCGTAAACAGAACCTTTACCGTCTACAATACCGTGTGCAAACCATACACGACTTTGTCCTGACTCATACTCTTTAGCATAGCCCATCAAAGAAGTCTGTGGAGTGTCACGTGTTGCGTCTAACTGTCCTCTACGGAATGCTTGACGCTTTTCACCGCCAGAGTTAAATCCTGGGATAAAACGTAGACGTTCGTTTGTACATTCTAGGAATGTTTCAACTGAAGCATTTGCTTCTGGACCACAAATCATTAGTCCTACTGAAACGATATCAGCCGCAAAGCCTGTACCGCCTGTTGCTGGAAACTTAACTACGTCATTTCTCCAGTCAACGTCTGAGTTAATAGAAACCCAAATGTTAGTGTTCATCACAACTACTGGATCGTAGTTACGATAATCAAAACCACCTACATCTTCTAGTAGGAAGCCTTCGCCGTTACCGCCGTGGGCAATCATAAGTGTGTTTGGACGATCCATATACGAACCTGCCCAATCTTTAAGAGACTTTTTGCCTCTCTGTCCTGGTAGGTAACGTGGTACAATGTTATGTCCGTACTTTTCGAGCTTTGCATTAAGCTCTTTCATTACGTTGTCACCCCAAAATGCCGTACCGCCTTTACCAGGGCCGTTTGGGAACTGAAGTGTCAAAGTTTCTGCTACTGCTGAAGTAGCCATCATAGTCGCGAGTGCGACTGTTGCTAAAATCTTTTTCATAGTTTTCCTCTTTTGATTTAGATTGTGTTTGTTCGCAGACGGTTATTCCGTTGCGATTCTATGTGACATGAACTTGTGCCTATCGGCGGTTAGTTATTCACGATATTGTTTGGAGAATACGAGAACATTCGTTCTCTGTTTTGTATAGTTTTATTTATCTTTTCTTAGGACAAAATATACACGGTTTGCGTCATTACGCATATTTACAACAGAACACCCAACCTCTTGGGCACTATTGAAAATAAATTCAGGAGTCCATTCAAAAAACTCAATCCATTTTGCTTCAACAGGATCATGTTGAATACCTGGATTAACTCTAAAGAACAATAGTCCTCCTGGTTCAGTGACGTCTACACATTTCTGTAGCTCACTAAAAACTTTCTCAATATTACCAAAATTAATACTACCAAAACAAATAAGAACATCATGCGTACCTTGTGGTACATATTCCATAATACCTATTTGTTCATCTGCTTTTGAATTGTATAAATCAATACCATACAGATTATTAATTTTGCCTTTAAATTCATTATAACCGCATCCTACATCAAGGACGCTACGTGGAAGCATATTATTAATCTCATCAACTATTGCTAGTCCACTATATTTGTATTTCTTATTCTTAGGATGCCACACTTTAGTAAAGTATTTTTCATTAACTGCATTATCAATCTCATCTACAGTTGGTTTAGTTACGCTTACATCAAAGCGTACATTAATCATCTCTAATAGTGCCTGCTCATTGCTCATAAGTCCAGGGCAGTCACGTTTAATCCTCTGCAACTCGTTATAAATTTTAATGTTCATTAGTTTCCTAAAATTTTGCGAGGCGGTTATTGTGTCTCCCACCTTCATATTGTGTGTTAAAGAAATCAACAACAATACGTTCTATTTCATTGTCTGTTGTTGTTCTAGCGCCTATACAGAGTATATTAGCATCATTATGTTGTCTTGTCAATACCGAATGTGAACTATCCGTACATACTGCGGCCCTTACACCTTCATGCCGATTAGCAACCATACTCATGCCAATGCCTGTTCCGCAAATTAATACTCCGAAGTGAGCTCTACCCATTGCTACATCACGTGCTACTTCATGTGCAATGTCTGGGTAATCTACTGAATATGTATCATCAACACCATAATCTGTAACTACATATCCAAACTGTTCTTCTAGGATCCTCCGTAGCATACGCTTTACTTCAGGTCCTGCGTGGTCGTTGCCTATCGCAACTATTCTAGTCATAGATGAATGGATCCTCCGCTTTCATCTTTTTAATCTTCTCTTTTATTTTACGTTTGTATCGCCAATTGGCAATAAGTGTTTTAATCCATTTAATCATGTGTACAAACCTTTATATTGTAAGTGTTCTGCCATTCCTCAGCATCTGCAACTGTATCTACCATTGGCTTCCCTTTGATATTTAGCGATGTATTCAATAGCATTGGACAGCCAGTATCTGCATACCATTTAGCCAGTAACTTATAGAGTTCTGGATGCTGTTTTTCATTAACAGTCTGTACTCTGCTTGTATTATCTAAATGCACAATAGCAGGAAATAAATCAGGACGTTTGCATGTGCTTACAAACTGCATATAAGGTCCAGTAGGTCCGTCAAAGTATTCATTGGCAAACTCCTCCATGATAACTGGAGCAAATGGGCGGAATTCCTGTCTACGCTTCACAGCGTTGACTCTGTCCTTTACATCGCCACCTCTTGGATCTGCTAACAGGCTACGGTTACCTAATGCCCGTGGTCCGAACTCCGCCCTGCCATTGGCTACGCCTGCTATGCCTGATTCTTTTAGTTCTTTAATTAAATTGTTGACTGGATATTTTCCTTCAATGTTATGTCCTAAGTAAGGTCCAGTCCATTCTATAAACTTGCCACGTTTTGCAAGTATAGCACCCAAACTATTACCAGCATCACCTGGGTTAGGAACAATCCATACATTGCCATCATAATATTTGTGTGCAATACTATTGGCCACACAATTTAATGCACAGCCTCCACCCAGGACAATATTCCTACTGCCGACCAGCGTTAGTGTTTGTTGTATTAAATGTTCAAACACCATTTCATATACCGCCTGCGTTCCTGCCGCAATGTCTGCTATATCCTGTACAGTATTAAGTTCAGGACGCCACCAACGACATCCTCTGTGCAAATTATGTTTGAATCTAATGTATGGATCGTGTCTGGTTAACTCCTCAAAGAAGTCTTCATAAATTATTTGCTTATATTTTTCTGGATCACCACAAGCCGCCATACCCATAAGGATATATTCATCTTCATTAGGCTTCAGTCCTATACGCTGTGTCATAGCACTATACCAGATGCCTAGGCTATGTGGATAACGCTGACTATGCACTCGCTTCATCTTTGTGCCTTCAGCTTTCCAGATAGTTAGTGTTTCCCATTCGCCAATTGAATCCACAATAAGTATAGCCGCATCTGTATAAGGACTTGTGTAATATCCTGCGGCCGCATGTGCATGGTGGTGTTTTACTTTTGTGATACTTGTATGTTGTAACCTATGATCAACACCATCTTCTGCATAATCTGTAAATCCACAATGCAATAAGATATTGCTAGGTGCTTGTTTGAATATTGCTGTCTTGTATTGTCCAGCCCACAACTGTCTAGTACGCTTTAGAAGATTATCCTCATACCAGATAACCTGTTTAGGTTTACCAAACGCCATTGCTTCTTCAACAATAGTTTCATTTAAATTAGCATCGTTCTTTATGCCACTGCTACGTTCAGCATGAGCCGCATAAACAATAGTGTCGTCTTTTACAACTGCTACGCTTGCATCATGTGAGCCAGCACATATACCCCAACTAATCATTAATTTTTCTCCATACCATTCCGATAGGTGGATCATTTACGTAATGGTTTCTTATTATATACAATTTTTTAAGGAATGTCAAGCGTTCATCGCCCTCGTATTTGTTATAAATGTTTATTAACTTATTAACATATCTGTCTTTGTCTATTGTAAATTCTGTCTCTACTGTATAACCAAACTGCTTTGCTAACTTGCGTACATATTCCATATCACAATGTCTACTTCTAATAGTAAATCCTACTAGATTATTACTCCACCAAGCAAGACAACTTAAATGAAATGCAATAAGTCCTCTATCAACTGTAAACTGTTGAAGTGTAACTAAAGGATTGTCCTCCCAGAGTACTGATGGATCCTCAGTCTTTACATTACTTGTTGTCTGTAACCAGGGTAAACGCTTTGTTCCTATAGCACTGTGAATACTTCCATAACCCGTAACAACATAAAAACTACCTTCAGTATATATGTCTAACGCATCTTTAAAACTTGTGCCATTTTGTAAGTCAAAGCCTTCTGTGCCTCTACACATATCACCACAACCAGCATCTAAACTTCTATTTGTCTCGGGCAGATAATCCTGTATGTCTTGTTTTACTGTACACCACTGGCTTATGTCCGTTCTCTGTACGTCGTCCATTACCCTCTTACTATTGAAGTGCATAGTATTATTCTCTTCACATATAGTATCGTACCTGGGCTCTATCGCCTTATACAGTTCCAAAGGATTCAACTGCCCAATTCCTTTCCATACACCACCAGCATTCGTTACATGGTGGCACTGAGTATTCACAACTTACCGTTAAGTTCCATAAATCTAAAATATTAAGTTCGTTATATTCTTTATATAAATCCAATTTATTCATATTAAAAAACGGATTATTAAATGGATCTTCTATTGGATAATCTCTATCCTTTTTACGTTCATGATGAAACTTTAACTCCACAGGAGGATTCATTGTTTTACCACTTATCCAGTGTGTGATTAACTGATACTTCTTTTCTAATTCTGATCTATGGTATCTTCTTTCTTCCAAACGTTCCTGTTCGCTTGGTGCTATTACTACACAATGTTCCACAATTTTTACAGGTGTATTTTCCTTTAGCCATGCCACAATGTTATGGCTTGCCTCTACATTATGTTGACGAGTTTCACTTGCTAGTGTTAACAAGATTAAAGGATCTTTTTGTTTATATGCGAGTAATGCACTATCTGCACCACCACTTAGATATAATCCTACAGCCATAACATATCTCTACTGTCACCAATACGTGTGATACTTCTAGCAACGTCTGCACTTATGCCATTATACTGTATATCACAATGGTCACTGCCATAACAAATAGTATTGGCAGGCAAACGTTCTAAAAATTCTAACGAACTCTCGTGGCTCTGTTGACTTGTTTTACATAAGTTACTGGGCAAACGTTTAAGAGCTCCGTTCCACCACGCCACACCCTGTCCTATTTGTGGGAATTCAAAGTATTTTATATTTGTTCTGTGCCATTCATGTTCTAAGTCACAGTACTGTTGCCAATGATCCAACCATCTGTCTCCAAAGTAATCCTGTACATGCTTCCACACAACTGGCCAACGTTTATCCTCTTCAGTAAACTTACGTCTGTTCCATAAACCCATGCTTATAAACTTTTCATTTAGATGTTGCATCCAATCAGGCCAGTCCTTGCCGTCCCAATTATTAATTGTATAGCGATGAACTTGTAAACTTATTTTTGAAATATCCACATGGTGTACAACTGTGTTTGGTGTAAAGCAATGATGATCAAGCAAATAATTAATAAAAAATCCACTGCTTACTGTTACTGCCCAGTCAACACAAAAAGCTGAATTATCTCCTAATACAGGTATTTCATTGTGCATTAAATATGTAATATTTGAGTCGTCAATTAAACTTGTAAGTAATGCATCGTGACTTGACCAGAAGTCTTCTTTAGTTGATGTATCTAATACATGAATATATTTTGCTGGAAATGTTATTGTGCTATCAAATGCAGGCTTGTGTACAAATACGCTATCACTTAAATGAATATAACCTGCTTGCATTTTATCTATTTCAGGCTTATAGAAGTGTTCATATGCTCCCCACAAAAATATTGTACCTGCTCTTAAAACAAGTACACAATCATATAGGTGCATGGGTTCATATCTATCCACAACATAGAAGTCCACTACATCATCTGTTTGAACTCTGTTTGTTCTCTGATAATCCAGACTTAATTGTGTATAATTAAGTGCTACATCATCATGATGTTCTTGTCCACTGCGTTCTACAACTATAGCATAATTAGAACCCATAGTACCCCACTAATACATCATGCTTTAATTTACTTTTAGGAATGTCCTGTTTATACATAAAGCCTTCCACACTGCGAACATACTTTGCTATAACATCATCCTCTTCAAAGTCTAGTCCAAACTTACGTTTGAAATGTCCTTTACTTGCCACATGTATATCCATTTCATAATCAAAGAATACTTCATGTGCTAACTGCGTTTCTTCTCTAATTAATTTGTGAGCTGTATCATTATCCTTGTAGTATGGCTGATAGTGTGGATATGGAATATCTATTCCGCCCACGCTCATCCAACCATTAATACTGCTTTCAGGCCTACGTGCAACTACACATATTTTACTATCAGGAAAGTTCTCTATAATCCAGTCTATGTTATATATAAATTGGTGGCAACGAATAATATGATATTTTTCATCGTCCCATACAGGCCAACCCTTTTGTATCTCTGCAATAACATCTTCTTTTGTTAATTCATTAATTTTATGAAACTGCTCACCCAGTTCCTGTCCAGGACCAAAGTATAAACCCGTGTGCCTAACACCATTATAAACATCCTTGTGTATCATACATCGTTCTGGTGTTCTATCTGATATATCAGCCTGTACACAATCAGATAGAATATAACTAATTGCTGACCATTTTGATCCTGGGGCACCTGTAAAAAATATTAATTTACTTTCATCCATTCCTTTATCCTCCTATAGTCTCTTGAGTTCACTGTGAGAACACGTTCATCAGTTATTCTACTGCGTTCTGCTGTATTTGCCTGAATATTTTTATATATCCAATCATAATATTCCATGTAATAATCTGAATAATATTCTGTGCCATAGTTTTCCCATGCCCAGATGTCTCTAACAGTAAACTTCTTACCTAACTCTCCTCCAATTATTTTTAAACGTTTGCCATGTTCTGTATCTCTGCCACCCATCCAATCATGTTTTAACCAGCCAGGAAACTTTGCACTTGTGTTCATGAAACGTAATGCAACTCCATCAGGTGGTAAAACAATATTAATTATTTTACTTTCAGGAAAATGTTCTAATAAATCCTGTGGCAAACTGTGCGAACAATAAACAATATCCTGTTTTATTTCCTGTGCTTTAACTTTAATCCACTGCGGTAAAAAGTGTTCAGCATAATATTCTCGTGCATCTGGAATAAAGTCTCGTACATAATCATGTGTTGGTGGCAACATTCCGTTGGGTGTTATTCTATCAAAGTGATAGGGTGAAATGCTACGCTGTAATATTTCTGTATTATCAAAGTGTACGTTCCAGGGGTTCTTGCCATTGCGAGCATCTGAATACCAGTAGAAACGTGGCAATGTACAGAGTGTTCTAGCCAATCTGTGTCCAAATGCTCCTGGTTCAAAACTTACAAATAAAATCAATCCTTACGTCCTATATAATAGAGTGTTCCAGACTCTTCATGCACTAGATCTCCTGTTGCAAACCATTCAGGATAAACACAAATAGCACCTTTAACATGTAATTCACTATCTACAATTTTGTAATCACAATGGAATGTATCGCCTAATATAGTATATTCTTTATAATTCTCTGCAACATCTCCAGGCTTATATGTTTTATTAATAGCAACTGGTCCTATCTCTGTCATGCCCCAATTAGCAATAAATGTAGCACCCTGTTCAATAAATGAATTTATTTCATATTCATGTACAGGATCACTGCCACACATAATGGTAATGCCAGATAAATCTAATTTCTTAAATGTCTTTGTTCTTATTATAGCTTCTGCCATGCGTGGTGTCAAGTGGCTATGCGTATAATCTGTTATTTTTTGTACCCAACTATAGGGATTGTATGGCTCTATTGTTACGCTTGCTCCAACTTCATACGCTGGTAAAGTCTGTGCAAGTAATCCTCCTGCATGTTTTAAACTGCATACAGTTAGTATTCGTGATCTTTTTGTGATACCCTGAACTTTACGTGCTATAAAATTACTGTGTTTTATTTTGTAGGGATCCTGATATATCTGCTTGGGTCTGCCTGTTGTGCCACTTGTGCAGAGTTCAGTGCCTCTTTTTAGATATTCAATCATTTGTATTCTCCAGTAAGTGATTAAAGTTATGACTTACTCTTCTTCTGCCCTGAATACGTTTTAATTCAGATATAAACGCTGTAAAGTCTTTATGTTGTGGTTCAAATATCTGTAGTTCTTGCATGTCTTCTTTACTGTATGTTCCCCAATTAACAATCTGTCTAAAATTAATACTGACGCTCAACCTGTTTGTACTATCCAATGGAATTACATCTTCAAGTGTATCACAAAACTCTGACATTTCTGTATAGTTATTTTTGCTTACTACATAACTAATAATTAACTTTCTATCTCTGTCCTGTAGTTCACTTAAAAATTTAATATTATCCAGTAGTAT